>JABLTK010044016.1_pt1 | contig 12552 bp, 9 predicted proteins | sample 7160131 | NCBI WGS metagenome assembly JABLTK01 (sample SAMN14651221, study PRJNA627086) | human gut metagenome | isolation source: feces | host: Homo sapiens
AGCCGGCTACAAACCCGAAATGGCATACTTTGAATGCTGCCACGAATTGAAGCTCATCGTCGACCTCATCAACCAGAGCGGCATCTCGGGCATGAGATTCTCAATCTCCGAAACCGCCAAGTACGGCGACGTTACACGCGGCCCGCGCGTCATCACCGAAAAGACGAAGAAGGAAATGGAAAAAATCCTCAAGGAAATCCAGAGCGGCAAATTCGTCAAGGAATGGGTTGCTGAATACAAGGGCGGCTTGAAGAAATACAACAAGCTCCTCGCAGACGGCGAAAAGCACCCGATTGAAAAAGTCGGCCAGCGTCTCCGTTCGCTTATGCCCTGGGCTGCAAAGCAGAACATCAAGGGCGCGCAGGCTTCGTATTCGGCTTTGGTCGAAACGCGCAAGTCTTCCAAGAAATAGTATTTTCTAATTGTTAAAAAATCGGCTTCGGAGTCATCTTTGAAGCCGATTTTTTTTAACCGTTCGGACGCGCTTTTTTAATTTGAAAATCCCACGCCGTTCGATTCTATTTAGGGCAATTTATTTATATTATGAGAAAAATCAGACTTGCCACAAGAGGTAGTCCGCTCGCATTGCTTCAAGCGAAAATGGCCGCCGATTATCTCCGCTCGAAAATCGGCGAAGACGTCGAATTCGAACAAGTCGTAATCAAGACTTCCGGCGACAAACGCCAAGACTGGTCGCTTGAAAAATACGGCGGCAAGGGGCTTTTCACCAAGGAAATCGAAGACGCCCTGATTTCGGGCGACGCCGATTTGGCCGTTCACAGCGCAAAGGATTTGCCGTCCGACCTGCCCCACAACCTGACGCTTGCCGGCTGCCTTCCCCGCGACGCCTGCCGCGACGTCGTGGCGATGCGCGAAGGCGTGGTCGTACCCGCCTTGATTGCCTCGGGAAGCCCGCGACGCCGCTCGCAAATGAAAAAAATATTTCCGCAGGCGGTATGGACGGAATTCAGGGGAAATGTCGAGACGCGCCTCAACAAGATTCTATCGGGCGACGCCGACGCGACAATCCTTTCCGAAGCGGGGCTTAAACGCCTCGGACTGGAAAAATTCGAGGGAATAAAGTTCACGCCGATAAAAACCGACATTTGCGTTCCGGCCGTGGGACAGGGAATAATCGCGCTCGAATGCAGACTCTCGGACATATCTATTTACGCGCCCCTAACCGACAAAACCGCAAACGAAACCCTCGCCCTTGAGCGCGAATTTCTCACAACGCTCGGCGGCGGCTGCCAGGTTGCCTACGCCGCAAATTGCGAAGGCGACACATTCAAGCTCTACCACGAGAATACGGGATTTCAGAAAATATCCTTCGCCCCCAATTACGCGTTTGAAAAAAGGCTCGAAATAGTCCGCGAAATCGCGCTGGCCGCCAAGTAGTTTATTTTCGCGCTTAGCTTCCCAAATTTATCTTTACTTGCCGACGGTAATCGGCAAAATGACATTATGCGAAAGATTATTATAATTACAGGCGCAATCATCTCCGTTTTCCTTGCCGCTTGCGCCGATTCTTCCGAAAAGAACGCAAGCCGCGACTACGTGAAAGCCGCGCAAAAAGTTGCCAAGGCTGCCAAGTGTTTCGACAACGCCGACTATAAAACGGCGCTCGCCCTTTGCCTTGACGCCCGCAGCGAAGTGGAGAAAATCGTCGAAAAATATCCCGAATCGGCGGTGGCGCTTAAAGTCGTTACCGACGCCTCCACGCTTATAGGCCCCTGCAAGTATATCGAAATGACCGACAAAATCGTGCCGCGTCTGCAAACTTTCGCCAACGCGGATATGGCCGATGTCGAATTGCCGTGGATTATCGCGTCTTCGCAGCAATCACAGGATTTGCGCGACAGGACGTTTTTCGCGCTCGCGTCAAAACTGGCCTCCGACGAATATTCGTCAAAATTAAAGGGGAAACAACTCGAAAAAATAATGCCGATTATTTTATCGAACATAAAAAATCCCGAAACGAGAAGTTTGCTTACGACGCTGCTCGCCTCCAAAACCGAAACGGCAAAAAAGCCCGAAACAAAAAACGCGGCAACCGTAAAAGCTTCCGCCGTTCCGCTTAAAATCGCCGATAAAGACGCGTTTATAAAACAGGCTCAAACGAACGCCTCGCTCGTGTCGTTCGACATCAGGACAATCGACAATCTCAAGGAAAAGGCAAAACTCGCCCGCAACGGCGACAACGGCTTGAAGGCGCAATTCGATAAAATCCTTTCGCAGGCCTACGACAACATTTTGAAAATCAGCACGCCCGCCATGAGGGAAAAAGCCATGGCCGGCATCGCCATCGCCTTCGCCAACTTCGGCGACGATTTGCGCGCTATAGCAATCTCGCAAAAGATAACAAACGCCGAACTTTTTACGGCTGTATTCTACGCAATAGCCGACGTTGCAAGCGGAAGCAAAAATTATCGCGAAGCCCTGGCATTGGCGTCGAGGCTAAAAAGCGCCGCCGAAAGGGACAAATTCCATTCGGACGTCGCAATCAGCATATCCTCAAACGGGCTTTTCGCCGAGGCAAAGGAGGTTGTCGCAAAAGTGTCTTCGATTGAAGCGAAAAACCGCGCCTACGCGAGCATCGCAAAAATCGCTCTCGATAAAGGCAACAAGGAGGCTTTCGCCGACTACATATCGATGATTTCCGTAAAAAACCTCGACTGCCTTTCCGTTTTCGACAACGAAAACACCGCAAAACTTCCGCCGTATATCGTTACGGCCGCAAGGCTTGCCGACATTGCGGCAAAGATGGCGAAAATAAATCCGAAACTTGCCGAAGCTCTCAACAATTTGGCGGCGGCGGAATCCAAAAAAATAGAAAGCGGCAATTCTTCCGCGGAAACAGTCTATAAAAGAATAATCAGGAATATGGCTTCTCTCGGAAAGTCGGAGGAGGCAATCGCGTTTATCTCGAACAATATCCATAAGCAGTCGAACTCAAACCAATTTATCGACGACCTATATTTCATTGCGGCGACATCTTCCGACAGGGAAATCGCCAAGAAAGCATTCGTGCTTGCGGCCAATCTGTGCGAAGCTTTGGGAAGCGAAGAACAAGTAAAGCTGGCTCTCGCCCTGCAATTCGGCAATCTCGACCGTTCGGAATCCGCGCAAATTTTAAAGCCGTTTCTGCCGAAATTCAATCAGGAATAAAACCGCAAAAAAATTGTCGAATATAAAACGGCAATCAAAACGCGGCTAAAAAATGCTTGAAAAAATTGTGCAAGATTATTTTTATGGGAAAAAAATCGGCTCAATCGTTCGAGTTTTCTATTCTTTATTTAACTATATAAAACCCAATTTATCGAAATGAAAAAAAGCATTCTTTTATCCGCAATCGCATCGACGTGCGCCGCACTTTCCGCCCAAGCCGAAGACAACTATCTTATCGGCGAAACTTGGGGCGGCGGCTCGGCTTCCGCCCAAGCAAATTGGTCGCTATCGCACTCGCCAGCCACCACCGACGATGTTATTTTCGACTACGTTTATTATCAAAACGCAGTCGCCGGCGTCTCAAGTACGTCTTGGAACGTGTCGCTATGGGTAAACCCGACTACGGAATCGCTTAAAGCGTACGCGCAACCCAATTCCATAACGATTCAAAACCTTTACAATAAAGACACAAACACCGGAATAAGTATGTCGTTTCTGCCTGCCTCGGACGCGACGGGAACTCCGGGGCTTAAAATAGCGCAGGATTTGACATTCAAAACCGACTCCTACAACAGCACTTTCTCTTGGGCTTCAATCGAGGCGAAAAAAACAACCGCCGAAATAGGAGGCAACCTCAACATAGGCACAGCAGATTCGCTCGATACCGACGTCGGAACATTCCGTTTCGGAACGACGCTGACCACGCAATCCGTCCAAAAAGTAACAATAGGCGGCGATATAAACATTTACGGCGGCGCAAAATTCGTAACCACGACAGGAACACCCGATGCCGCTTTAAACGTCGGCTCTCCCACAATGAAAGTTACGGGCGCGGTAAATATGCAGTCGATAGGTTCAGCAACCCCGACATGGATTATCAACAACGCGTCGTCCGGCACGATTGTAAACTCCGTGATAGACATTGAATCGCTAAAAGGTTCGGGAACCATAACAACTTCCACCGGTTCGCTGGCAAGCGAAACATATCTAATCCTCAGGAACAAAGCCGGCACGATATCGGAATTTAAGGGAACAATAAGCGGCAGCAAAATAACGCTTCTCTACGCAAAGCAATCCACGGATACCGTGGCGGGGACACAAATTCTGAGCGGCGAAGTTTCGGTTCGCACAGTGGAAAGCAGATACGGCACGCTTCTGTTAAACGGCAAAAACATAGGTTTAATCAATGTTTGGACAGGTTCGGCAATCGGCGCAATCGGCGAAAATTCGAAATATGGAACAATAAACGTTGAAACGTTAAATTTTGGAAGCACCGGAAAAATTCTCTTCGACATCGGCGGAGACGGGCAAGACTTCATCAACGTAACGACTATTCTAAAAGCTTCCGGCATCGTCGATTTGGATTTCAATGTTGCCGCAAATACCGAAATCGGCAAGGACTATAAACTAATTTCATATACGGACACCGCGCTGTCGGTTGACAGTTTCAACGCGATATTCGCCGAAGGGGTCGAAGGCACGCTTTCCATGAAAGACAACGCGCTGTGGGTAACGTTTACGCAAGTCGTCCCCGAACCCGCCGAGTGGGCGACAATTTTCGGCGCGGCGGCTCTCGCCCTCGCCTTTTGCCGCAAACGCAAATAAAATATAGGAGAATAAAAAAATCCGCCGTAAATCGGCGGATTTTTTTTGTATAAACGATTTTTCCGAAACAGACCCCTCAAATCGGAGGGTCGATATTCTGCACATCTTATTGTTTTGTATATTATTACAAAATTAAACCGTTAACCTAAAAAGTTGATAATTGTATTTGTAAATGAAAGGAAAACGTTTTTAAAAATTAAATAGTTAAAGCACCTGCATATTAAAATCATATTCCCATTTATGAAAAAATACCTCACCATACTATCTATGCTTTCGGCGGCTCAATTTGCCGCCGCCGATTCCGTTTCAATAAACGGCGGAGCAGATTCCAACAGCAGAACAAACGTACCCAATACCGTTACCGCCGATACCGACCTCATAATGGATTCCACATCGGGAATGTTTTACAGAGGCTCGGCATTCTCGTCTTCCCAAACGGTTAAGACGCTGACGGCAATAAACACTTCGTCCGGCGAACAGGTTGCGGGCGGCGTAAACATCGCGGGTTACGGTGCGCAAAACAACTTTATCATCGACGTCAATTCCGCCGAAGCCATCACGGGCGTCAGCGTCGCCTCTTGGAAGCAGAATTACCTTTCGGCAACAATCAGAAACTCGAACGCCGACTACGCCTCCGCAACGGTCGCCGTCGACTTCGGCAGTTCTTTTGAATTAAGCGCGACAAATATCCAATCGCGGAATTTCACGATTGACAATATCAAAGCGGTCGTAACGGCCACAAACTTCAAGATTGGCCTGAGCAACAATCTGGAAAGCAATAAAAGCGTTTTCACAATCGGCAGCAAGGCGGACGTAATTTGGCGAGGTACCACAAACTTGGGCATTTCGGCGGCGGCGTCCCCCTATTATGCAAGCTTTAACATCGACGGCGCGTTTACGCTCTATAACAAGGGCGGAAATTTCACGATGGGAAGAGGAACAACCCTCAATATAAGCGAAACAGGCTCCTTCAGTTCCGTCAATAACTCATTGGAAATTCAAACGGGTTCCACCGCCAATGTAGCCGGTAATTTAAAAATGGAAGGCGGAAGCACTCTGAATCTTTACGGCACGCTTAATATAACAAACGCGGCGCCGACCTCGCAATTCAACATCTACACTCTCAATACAAGCGGAACGTTTACGCAAGCGACGGCAGCCTCAAATAACGGCATAAGATTCTGGCGCACCTGCACATTCAGCAGCGGCGCAAACTGGACTATCGACGAAAGCATCGATATTGAAGGCAATAAAGTAAGCGGCGTCGACCCAAGCGTTACGACGGCAAAAGTTTATCTCAACAGCGGTTCAAAAATGATTTTGAACGAAGTCGAAGGCAAAGTGGCAAGAGTAAAGCTCTGGGGATTGTCGAATCTGTATATCAAACAAAACGAAGCAATTACCGATCAAAACGGAGACGCCGTAAGACTTGTCATCGCGGCGGGGGTAAACTCCGGCACTTATATGCCCGAGCTTCACCTGTACGAAACACAGACCTTCACCGATATCGTTTTTGCCGCAAACCTCAAAGTATATCTTGAAAACGATTTGGCTATGCTCATCTTGAATGCGGAAGACTCCAATACGATATCCGGACTTGGAGATACGACAACAATGTCAATCTACAACTTTGCCGACAACAAGGTTTATGTCGGCGAAAACGCAAGTACGCTCAATGCCGTAAAATATATCCAAGCGTACGATGCGGACAGCAATCTTGTCGATTTGGGCGTATCGGGCGGATTTTTGGTTGCCGTTCCCGAACCCGCAGAATGGGCGGCCATTTTCGGCGCGGCGGCTCTCGCCCTCGCGTTCTGCCGCAGACGCAAATAATCTTTTGCATAAAATCTTACGAAAAAAACAATCCGTCGGCAGGCGGATTGTTTTTTTGTATTTTTTTTGCGGCACACCTGTTGCAAACCGTCCAATTAAATGCAATAAATATTTGGTTTTCATAGTGTTGCACTTAAAACCGTTGACCTTTTTACATACCTTTTACATTTGAAGAGGAATGGTGGTTTAATTAATAATTAAAATATTAAAAAACAAAGCACTTATTTAATTATGAAAAAATTATTAACCACCCCCATAATTGTAATGCTGACGGCAAATCTTTTCGCGGCATTTACAGAAACCGAAAATACCTTCGACTCGATTGGCGGATACGACATAGTCGGAAACGGAAGCGTTTCCGAATTGTCCTCCGGCACTTACAACTGGATTAGATTGTCTGGCACCCTTAACTTTGATTCGGACGCGAGTTTGACTCTTACTTCCGAAACCACAAAACTCGGAACAACCGGCTATTATGATTTTGTCGTGCTAAACAGCAGCGGCGCCACTTTGAATTTTACGGGCAGCGGGACAATGTCGATGCCCACATTGTCGACGTCGGCAAACACCGAATTGGGATTGAATTCCTATAACGGGCCGCTAACCATCAATGTGGCCAAAGGCGCGGGCGGACTGATAACCGGAAAAGTTTGCGGACAAACAAAAGCCTTAACATTAAATCTTCACAAGGAAAACGCCATCGTAAACCGCGAAGGCGGCGCCTTTGTATTGTCGGTCGTAAACTCCGCCGCTCTTAATATGTCCGCAGACCAAAAATTGGCGAGCGATTTCAGAAACGGCGCAATTTTAAACTTGAACATAACCGACAACGCAAACCTCTTTGTGGACGTAAACAGAATATTCAGCAGCGGAATTTCCGCCAGCATAAAAATACAAGACAACACGCTTGAAAACGGCGCAATTTTATTCGCCAAAGACAGAATAAATTCCGCCTACGATACGGAAACGGGATATGTCGTGATTCAAAGGTTCACAAGCATTCAAACTTTAAAAATTCAGGACTCCGACGGCAAAGCATTGACCTCCCTGAATTGGAGCGAAGTTACAATCGACGGAACGGACTACTACAAGCTTACGGGCATGGCCGTTCCCGAACCCGCAGAATGGGCGGCCATTTTCGGCGCGGCGGCTCTCGTTCTCGCATTCCGGCGCAAAGTAAAATAATAATCGCGTTGCGGAAAATAAGAATTTCACGGCGGCAAAGCGAAAAAACTTTGCCGTTTTTTTAATTTTACAAAAAAAACTTGAAATATAGAAAGTTACACTTAATAAATTTTTATATCATGAAGTTGTACACTACTATCACATCGGCTCTATTGTCCGCATCGTCGCTTTTTGCCGCGGACAATTATTTTATCGGAGAAACTTGGGGCGGCTCGGGCAAAGTCGACCAGTGGTCTCTTAACTCGATAAGCGCGGAGAACGATTTGTTTTTCGACGCGGTGAAATATTTTGAAGCAAAACCTTCCGCTTCCACATATTGGTCGATTACGCAATGGGTGCATACGGATCTCGGCACAAATTACGTTACGGCAAATTCCTTTACCGTTCAAAATCTTTACAATCCCGCCGATCCCCAAAAAATGACGCTCACGATTTCAACGCCGAGCGACACTTCGACGGCTTCGACAAAAATCGCATTTACAATCACAAACAATTTCAACTTCGTTTCCGACTCGTATAAATCGGTATTTACCTGGCAGTCGGGCGGAACAAAGTGGCCGGTAAACACGCTGGCTATCGGCGGAGACCTCAATGTCGGGTCGGCGTCTTCCCTGTCCACCGACGGCGGAACGGTGGCGTTCGGCGGCTATAAAAACAACACCTTGATAAAAAAGATGACCGTAGCCGGCGATGTCAACATGTACGGCGACGTTAAGCTGTCTCTGGCTATCGGCACGCCCGACGCGGAAGCAAATGTCGGCGACGCAAGCTTTAAAGTGTCGGGAGTAGTCAACATGAACAAAATCGGCGATTCCGCGCCAACATGGGTTTTAAACAACACCTCCAATAACGATTCCGGCACCAACGCGGTTCTAAATGCGACAATAGACGTCGGCGGCATACAGGGATACGGAACTATAAAAAACAATACCGCAAGCCTTGCGGGCACGTCTACAATCATCTTCAGAAACACGACGCGCCACGATTTCTACGGCACGCTGTCCGACGGATTGGCGACAAACGACGGAAATTCAAAAACCAGTCTTTTGGTGGCGAGCGCATCGTGCGTGCAAGCTTTGCGCGGCGACGTCAGCATAGCCGGAAATATCGAAGTGAGACGCGGGACACTCCTGCTTAACGGCGCAAAAATCGACTCGATTTCAATGACCGGTTTTAGTACGGCAAAACTCGGAGCAATCAGCGTCGATTCAGATTTCGGCACTATCAATACAAAGACCTTGTCGATAAGCAACAACTGCGCTCTGTTGTTCGACATAAACGGAACCAATCAGGACATCATAAACGTTTCCGGCACTTTTGACGTAAAAGGCACTTCCACCCTTATTGAATTCGCTTCGCTCGCAAATATCAAGGTCGGAGACGAATACAAGCTTATCGAATACGGAACATTGGGTTCGACCACAACCATCGACAAATTTCAGGCGTCGTTCCTCGAAGGCTGGGACGGCGAATTGTCGTTGCGCGACAACGCGCTTTGGGTAACGTTCACACAGGTTGCCGTTCCCGAACCCGCCGAATGGGCGGCCATTTTCGGCGCGGCGGCTCTCGCTCTCGCCCTCTACCGCAGGCGCAAATAGTTTTATCTTTTAGGCAAATGAAAACGCCGGCCGATAGGTCGGCGTTTTTTTCTTTATATCTTTTGCAAAACGATTATCTTTTTTTTCAATCAACAATGACAATGCGCAACATTTTACTATTATCCATATTGTTTTCGGCGGCCTTTTTATCGTTCGCCGACGGCGACAAACAAAACAAATCCGTCAACGCCTCCGAGATTCTTTCCGAAGTGGACACCGCTTGGGACTATTGGAAAATCCGCGGCTACAATTTCGGGGTAAAAAAAGAATCCGTTCCCGTCCCCGTAAATTTCAATACGCAAATTATGACCAACGGCACGGTGATGGTGCGCGGCGAAAACAGCCTCGCAAAACGCTGGGGATTTCATTGCTTTGAAGCCTATGCAAACGACGATATGTCGCGCATTACCATGCTCGTAAACAAACATGTCGAGGAGTCAATGGCCGTAGCCGAATTATACTACTACGGCACACGCTATACGCACGACCACGACGCCTACAACTGGCTCAAAATCGGCTCGGACGTTCGCGGACACTCCTTTATGTTCAGCCGCGACAAGGCTTTGTTCTACGGCTCGCTCGAAATACAAAACACTTTGACGCTGGCGCCGATATCGTCCTCCGACCTGTTGCCGAAAAAGCCCAAAGGCGACAACGAAGCAAACTATATAAAATCCGCCAAGCACGTCAAATATAAGGCTCTAAAAAACGCCAAGGACGGCACGATGTATTTCGACAAAGACAAACAGGCCGTGGTTGTAAAGGCCAACGGCAAATGGTGGAAACTCGCCATGACTCCACTCGACGACTACGACATTGCGGCAATATCGGACAACGGCGAAAAAACGGCCGTTCCGCAAATAAAAAATCCCGCCCGTCTTCTTGTTAGCATCGACCAAACTCCGCGTTCGCAGGCGGGTGCCTACGGAATGTACCAAAGCAATCTCGCCGACCTCACCGACGCGCAGGACGACTGCGCCCGTTCGCGGGTTTATAAAAACGTTTTCGATAATACGCGTTTTATAATGTATTCCGAATTCGACGACGACAAAGCCGTCGAAAAATACAGGACAAGCTCCAAAATGAAGGGCGCTATCCGCGAATGCCAACAGCGCTATCCCGACAAAAAGTCGGACGAAAAGCTCTACGAAATAGTTTCCGCGCCGTCGGACGACACGATGCTTGTAATCGCCGTGGAATTCGACATTTCCGAAGATAAAATCGGGGAATTTCTCGCGATTTCCAAACCGTTGCGCGACGGCACAAACACCGAAAAAGACACCCTTCATTACGAGCTGTACAGGGACATTTGGAACCCGTCCAAATTTTTCCTCTACGAGTTGTACAAAAACCGCGCCGCGCATAAATTCCATTCGCAGCAGCCGCATTTCATAGAATGGAACAACAAGTGCAAAGAAAAGGGAATCAAGCGCACGGCCAAATTCTGGGACGTTAAAGAGATTAAAAACAAATAACCGTCCGCAAAAAAAGCCTTTCGACTTGAATGTTTTGAAAGGCTTTTTTGAAAAATTCCGCAAAAAATCAGAGCTCTTTTATATCGACGCGCCTGTAAAATATTTCGGCGCCCTCGGACTGCAGCTGGATTTTTCCGCGTTTCGGAGTGAATGTTCCCTCGTTGACGAGTTTGCCGTTTAGCCAAACTTTGATATGGCCGTCGCGCAATTCGCATTCCAATAAATTCCATTCGCCGTGCGGATTTTCCGGCTCGTCTTTGGCGCGAAATCCCTTGATGTCCGCAGTGTCGGGGTCGTGGTTTATTCTGTATATCGCAAATTGGGAATTTTTTGCAATCGTATACGGTTCGCCGCCGCGCAAGAACACCCTGCCTTTTCCGTTTGCGGGCGCGTCTTTGGAAACGGTCGAAGAAACGGAAAAATCCTTTCCTTTTTCGTCCACAATCCAAAAGTCGCCCGTGCCGCCCTCGTTAATATTCACTTCAAGCGAAGGCATCCAAAGTCCGGCGAATTCGCCGTCTTTTCCGTTTGAGGAAAACAGGAAACCGCTGTCTCGGGACTTTTTCGCCCTGCCGCCGAAAGTCTTGTCGCCCCATTTGAACTCAATCGCTATTTTATAATTTCCGAATTCCCTATCGGTAGTAATGCACCCCCACTCTTCTCCGGAAATTCTAATCATGGAATCGACAATCGTGAAAACGTTTTTAGGGTCTTCGCCCGCGTTTCGTTTGGCTACGAATTTATACCAACCGTCGAAATTCCTTCCGTTGAAAAGTTTTTCGTATTTAGAGTCCTCCGCGTTGTTGGAACTGCAGGAGGTCAAAGCTGCCGCGGGCGCGAAAAAAGCCGCAAGAGCCAAAATAAGCCGATGTTTTAGTTTCATATTCTTTATATATCCTGTTAAAGTTTTTCGTCCGTTCCCTTTTTTTCATTTTTGCGCGAGAAACGGCGATACGCAAAATTTACCCCTATGTGAAATACCGCAAGCACGGCGACGAGAATCGCAAAAGCGTAATATTTTTCGTTCCCCTTTCCTGAAACGGACGAGCCCAAAAACGTCATCGCTCCCGCAATCGCACCCTGCGCCGCCAGATTTACAAGCATATACAAGACGAAATTCGACCGTATTCCGCCCAATACGACATTTTGCACCCAATACGGAATTCCCGGCACGACCCTCACCAGAAAATTGGCGTTAAACATAAAAAGCGTTCCCGAATCCTCTTTGATTCCGATGCGGCGGCATATTTTTTCGATAAAAGCCGACGGGAAAAGAAAACGCCCCAACAAATATCCGATGGCCGAACTGACCGCCAAAACCGCCACACAAACCGCCCAACCTCTCCCGAAGCCGAACGCGGCGCCCGCGAACAAATAGCAAAACGAAAGCGGAAACGCCAACGCGCAGCCGACCGACATCAGGAAGAAGAAAATCGCAAGGCTATCGTTGTTGCTTTGGGCGATTTTTTCCACAAGCCCGAACAACTCGCCCCAGCCGTAAAAAAATTCGACCGCACCGATAGCAACCGCCGCCAAAACCAATTTTACAACTGCCGAACGAAACCGCATTTTTTAATTAAAGGGGACTTCTAAAAATTTGCGCTTAGTTATTTTTCAACTTGTTTCGAGCGGATTTTTCGCATTTTTCAAGGAGAATAATTGATTATTTGAAGAGGAAAAGGCGGAAT
>JABLTK010117140.1_pt1 | contig 12534 bp, 14 predicted proteins | sample 7160131 | NCBI WGS metagenome assembly JABLTK01 (sample SAMN14651221, study PRJNA627086) | human gut metagenome | isolation source: feces | host: Homo sapiens
TTTATCTTTTAAAAATTTTCCCATTTCTATTCTTCCTCCTTCTTTAGTATTTCCTTTTTCTGTTCTTTTATTTGTTTTTTTCAATAAATGTCTACATATTTTATAGATTTTTACTTTTTTACTTTGGTTGTAAATTCTATATTTTATATAGATATTTACTTTATGCTTATACTACCACAATAAAAATTTTTTTACAAGTACTTTTTAATTTTTGCTTACATTAATTGACCAAAAAATTATTTAGCTGTGTTTTTTAGATAGCTGTCTATAAAACCGTTTAAATCTCCATCCATTACCGCTTGAACATTTCCAACTTCATAATTGGTTCTATGGTCTTTTACAAGTGTATATGGGCAAAATACATAAGAACGAATTTGGCTTCCCCAAGCTATGTCCATTTGGTTTCCTTTTAATTCCTCTATTTTATCTTTATTCTCTTTTTCTTTTAGTGCTAGTAATTTTGATTTTAGCATTTTCATAGCTGTTTCTCTATTTTGTATTTGAGACCTTTCTGATTGACAAGAAACCACTATATTGGTTGGAATATGTGTTATTCTTACTGCTGACGAAGTTTTATTTATATGTTGTCCACCTGCACCAGAAGCTCTATATGTGTCTATTCTTAAGTCTTCCGGATTGATATCAATTTCTATATCTTCTGAAATTTCTGGCAATACCTCTAGCGATGCAAAAGAAGTGTGCCTTCTTCCGCCTGCATCAAAAGGCGATATTCTAACTAATCTATGTACTCCCATCTCGCCTTTTAAATATCCATATGCATATTCTCCTGATACTAAAAATGTAACGCTTTTTATTCCTGCTTCATCACCTTCTAAATAATCTAACTCCTTTACTTCATATCCATTACTTGTTGCCCATCTTGTGTACATTCTATATAGCATTTCAACCCAATCTTGCGCTTCTGTTCCTCCTGCCCCCGGATGTAAAGTTAATATTGCATTATTTGCATCATATTTTCCTGATAACAATGTGTTGATTTCTAATTTTTCTAATTTTTTTTCTATCTGTACTATGTCATCGACTATTTCCTTTGCTTCTGCATAATATTGATTGCTTTCGTCAATTTCTTCTGCCGAACTTTCTTCTATTATCAATAAGTTTAGTGCCTCTGTATCTTCTATATTTGCTTTTATTTTCTTGTAGTTTTCTGTCTTTTTCTTTAATGATGTTATCTTTTTTAATACTTCTTCTGAATTTTTAGAGTCATTCCAAAATTCTGATAGAGAAGTTTTTTCTTCTAGTTTTTGCAGTTCTTTTTCCAATCCAGCTATGTCAAAGAGAATCTCCAATTTCAGTTAATCTTTTCTTTAATTTATCAATACTTCTTTTATTTTCTTCTAAGTTTATCATGATTTTCCTCTCTTTCAGCCACATAATTCTTGCTTGGCTTGTTTATAATTTGGCATATAATATTCTACCAAGTTCCAAAATTCTTTTGAATGATTCATGTATTTCAAATGACATAATTCATGCAAGCAAACATATTCGATCGCCTGTCTACTGTATGCCATTAAATTTTGGTTTATGCTTATTTTTCTTTTTGATGAGCATATTCCCCAAGTTGCTTTCAAATTTTTTATGTTACATTCTACTGGATATAATCCTGTTCTTTTTTGTAAGTCTTCCATTGCTGGCATTACTTCTTCTTTTGCTATTGCCTTGTAGTAGCCTTCTATGATCTTTTTTGTTTTTGCTTCTCTATCTTCTTCACTCAGTTTCCCGTATTCATTTGGGAAATATATTACTATTTCACTGCCTGTATTTTCTAGCTTTATTCTTTTTATGCCCGGTAAGTATTTAATCTTTAATATCAACTTCTTTCCTAAGACAAATATTTTAGATTCATTTTTATATTCTGGCTTGTGCTCCGCTTTCTCATTTTGTTCAAGCTTTTTTTCTATCCACTCTAACTTCTCTTTTAGCAAATCGTCTATGTATTTTTGAGTAGCTAACCTTGGCACTTTTACAATAACTTGTCCATTTTTTATTTGAATATAGCTGTTTTTTCTTTTTCCTTTGTCTAACAAATATTTTATATCAGTATGTTCTATTATCCTAGTTTTGCACATTTTATTCCTCTCTAATATGATGAAATCTATTTGAATTATATCAAATTTGTTTAACTTTTACAACGATTATGATATAATATTGCTAACAAAGTGAGGATTTTATATGTTTTTAAAGTATACAAAGCTTAACGAAGATTATTCAACTGTAAGACAAGTTTTAAAACAAGAATTTCATATTTCTAGCAATTTATTAACAGATTTGCGCAAAACAGAATCTGTTTTTTTAAATGAGTCTCCAATATATCTCGACGCAAAAATTGTGGATAATGATGTAATTAGTGTAAATATTGATTTTGATGAAGAATGTAATAATATTGTTGCAACTAAAATTCCTCTTGATATTTTGTATGAAGATGATTCTCTGTTAATAATAAACAAACCAGCAGGTATCCCTGTTCATCCTTCTATGCAACATTTCGAAGATAGTCTTTCTAATGGTGTAAAATACTATTTTGATAGCATTGGCTTAAAAAGAAAAATCAGGCCTGTAAATAGACTTGATCGAAATACTTCTGGAATTGTTATTTTTGCAAAAAATGCGTATATTCATGATAGATTGTCTAACTTAATGCAAGCTAATTTATTTAAGAAAGAATATATTGCAATTTGTGAAGGCTTTTTTGAAGAAAAAGAGGGGACTATAAATGCTCCTATTGCACGAAAAGAAAATAGTATTATTGAAAGATGTGTTTCGCCTCTAGGAGCTTCTGCAATCACTCATTATAATGTTTTAAAAGAATTTTCTATTGACGGTCATGATATGTCAGAAGTTCATGTCGTGTTAGAAACCGGAAGAACTCATCAAATTCGTGTTCATATGGCCTATATTGGTCATCCTATTGTTGGCGATACTTTGTATGGTACAAAATCCGATTTTATTGACAGACAGGCTTTACACGCTTATAAGGTCGAGTTTGTGCACCCTATTTCAGGCAAGTTGCTCTGTATTAATTGTAATTGGAGCGAATAAACAACAAGTTACGAACTAAATTCTCTTTCTAAAAAATATTATATAGTAATTCCTATATTTTTACAAGGAAGTATGGGAATTTTTTGTATTCTATTGTATAATATTTTATATAAATTCCTTGGAGGTAATGACAATGTTAAAAGAGGTAAAAATTGAGCTTACTAATAGATGTGCCAGAAATTGTAAGCATTGCTCAAGCAGTGCAACTAATAGATCCAATAATTTTAAAGAATTAGATTTTGAAGATGTAAAAAAAATTATATATGAAGCCAAAGACATGAATGTAGAAACAATAGTATTTACTGGTGGAGAACCCTTAATGTATGAAAGACTGCCAGAGTTAATAAAAGTGACTTCAGAATTAGGTATGAATTCAACACTATATACTTTTGCTTATAGAAATGAAAATAACTTAAATAAATATAGAGAATTATTACATAATGGTTTAAATAAAATTATATATTCTTTAGCTGATACTTTATCAGATGAACAAGATTTATCTACATATTCTCATACTGAATTTTTTGATAAAGTTTTTAAAGATTATAATGCAAAATTAGGATTTCATTATACAGTTTCAAAAGACTCTATTCCTAAAATGAATGACACTGTAACTAGTACTTTAAATTTATTTAATGATAAATCTTATTTTGATAAAGTTAGTTTGCTTAGATTTGTTCCTCATGGCAAAGGAATAACAGAAATGGATTTAACTAAACAAGAATTGTTGATGATAAAAGAGTGGTATTTAAGTCTTGGAAATAAAGGAAAAATAAGATTAGGCAGTCCATGGAATATTCTATGTGTTGAAAATAGCCCTTGTATTATTGCTGATGAAATTATGATTATTGGATTTGATGGTATTGCATATCCTTGTGATTCTATAAAATATTTTACCAAACTTGGTATCAGTGGAAATATAAAAGAAAATACTCTTGAAGAAATGTATAATTCATCCTATTTTTCAAACATTAGAAATTTAAATATTGATAATTCTTGTTCTACTTGTAAAGATTATAAAATATGTAAAAGCGGTTGTATTGGTCAAAAAATAATAGCAAATTATATCGAAGATAAAGATAAAGTAAAAGTATTAAAAAAATGTATAAATTCAAGAGATCCAAAATGTATGAGGTAAATATGAAAAAAAGACAAGAAGTTTATGATTTATATTGGTATTTTGCTTGTGAAAGACAAAATATTTTTATAAAAAAATTAAATGGCGAACCTGCTCCATGGACTAATGATAAAATCTTACAAGAATATAAGTTTTGCAATAGTTATAGGGTTAATGATAGAGTTAGCCAGTATTTATTAAGAAATGTAATTTATAATGGTAAAGGTTATACTGACGAAGATATGTTATTTAGAATACTAATATTTAAACTATTTAACAAAGAATCAACTTGGGAATTATTATTAAATAATTTCTCGGATATTACTTTAAAAACTTTTGATGTTAAGGCTTATTCAAAAACATTAGAAAGTGCTATATCAAATGGAATTAAAATTTATAATGATGCTTATATTAGTTGTGCTAATAAAGCATTTGGTTATGATAGAAAACATGATAATCATTTAGCACTTTTAAATAAAATGTTTAATGAAGATAAAATGCAAAATAAAATAGTTAAATGTAAAACCATGGAAAAAGCATTTAATATTATAAAAAGTTATCCACTAATAGGTAATTTTATGGCTTATCAACTAGTAACTGATATTAATTATAGTGAAGTAGTAAATTGGAAAGAAGATGAATTTACAGTAGCAGGTCCTGGTTCATTAAGAGGAATAAAAAAGTGCTTTATTGATAAAGGTAAAATGAGTAATGAAGATATAATTAAGTATATGTATGAACATCAAGATGAAGAGTTTAAAAGACTTAATTTAGATTTTAAAAAAATTGGTAATAGACCATTACAACTCATTGATTGTCAAAATATATTTTGTGAATTAGATAAATATTGTAGACAAGCATTACCTAATTTAAAATCAAATAGAACTAAAATCAAGAAACATTATGTACCCAAAAAAGAAAGCATAGAATATATTTATCCCAAAAAGTGGAATATATAACATACCGGATTAGAAAATAAGAAAACTTTTAAAACCTTATATAAAATAAAAACTCACGAACTTTTAAGTCCGTAAGTTGATTTCAAATGGAGCGATTACGGAGCAGGTATGCGAAAAAATAGCATACTTTGTTTCAATCTCTCTTATATAACTCGATTTATTGTATTTACTTTAACATAAATTTTATATTTTAACAATAGAAAAATATAAATATTAGAGTATTTCATGGAAATTTCTTACATTCTATGCTATAATACATCTAGTTTAAATTGTGCAAATGCTATCTTCACGATTAGAAAGAGAGGTATTAACTTGAATAATGAATTAATAAATAGTGATAATGAAATTAATAATATATTTGATAACATTAAAGAATTAGTAATTAACAGTAGAAATAGAGTATATGCTACAGTTAATACAGAAATGATTAATTTATATTGGAATATTGGAAAAGCAATTATGGAAATACAACAAGGTGATGAAAGAGCTTCTTATGGCGAAACTGTACTCGAAAAACTATCACAGAGATTGACTGCTGAATTTGGAAAAGGATTTTCTAAAAGAAATTTAGAAAGAATGAGAAAATTTTATATTTATTTTCCAATTGCGACAACAGTGTCGTCGCAATTGAGTTGGTCACACTATCTTGAAATATTAAAAGTAGATGAAGAACCAAAGAGAAATTTTTATATAAAAGAAACAATAAATTCTAGATGGAGCGTTCGTGAACTTCAAAGACAAATAGGTTCTTTGTTATATGAAAGATTATTATTATCAGGCGATAAAAATAAAGTGTTAGAATTAGCAGAAAAAGGTCATGAACTAAAAGAAAGTAAAGATTTAGTAAAAGACCCTTTTGTGCTTGAATTTCTTGACATCAAAGAAAATACAGACTATTTAGAATCTGATTTAGAAAAGAATATATTGGAACACTTAAAAGAGTTTTTATTAGAACTAGGAAAAGGATTTATGTTTGTAGGTTCACAAGTAAGACTAACATTAGAAGAAGATCATTTTTATCCTGATTTAGTTTTCTACAATAGACTTTTGAAATGCTTTGTCATAATTGATTTGAAAATTGGAAAAGTAACACATCAAGATATCGGACAAATGCAAATGTATGTTAACTATTATGATAGAGAAATTAAAAGTAATGATGAAAATCCTACTGTTGGAATACTTTTATCTACATTAAAGAATAAGACAGTAGTAAAATATACATTACCAGAAGACAATAAAAATATTTTTTCTTCTAGTTATAAATTACACTTACCAACAGAGCAGGAATTGATTGATGCAGTTGAAGAAGAAAAGAAAAATTTAGAATTAAACGAATAAATCTAATTATGGCAAATTCGCCATAATTAGATTTATAATAGAAATGCACGGATATCTGTAAAAATATCCGTGCATTTCTTGACATTTCAATTTTCGATTTGTTCGTCGTCTTCGTCGTCCTCAAATGCTCCCAAAGAATTCAAAACATTCATATTGGTGATGAAATCAAACAACAACTGAATGTTCATTTTCTTTTCGGACTTATCTCTCAGGTACTCAGTCAAAGGCTCGATTTTTTCAATGTATGGTGTATCGAAGCTTGCAACTACCATATCATCCTTATGAGTATCTTCCTCTTTTTCTATCTTTTTGCCAGCAAAAAGTTCGTGATACTCATTGTTTTCGAGCTTTACCAAGAAGTACCAAGTGACACATCTGGGACCACAGTCAGTACCATCGTTGTGACTCGAAGTAATAGTTGTTGTAGCAACATACACATCATCGACATTAACTAAAGTACTGGGATTCGTTGATGCCTTCCGTTTAAAAAATGCCATAGTTTTTCCTCCTTACAATTGTTTATAGAGAATTTGCTACTTTGCTATTCTTATTATAGTTCGCATAGCTACGAAGGATAACAATATCATTATACCATTTTTGGGTTATTATGTAAATAGGGAGTGTTGTTAAAATAAGTTGTATTATATGTTTGAGATAGTAGGGATACTATTAAACAAATATAATGCCACTTTATTTTGTTCTGTTGTTTCCATTTCCATAAGTTTTGCCATTGCAAACATTACAAGTTTATATTTTGCAAAGTTTATAAGTGTTGTTCTATATTCTTCATCAACTTCTTTTAGCATAGCATCAAATTTTTCATAGTTTTTTTAGTATTGTATATAAGACCTGACCATTTGCTTTGGCTCATACATATTGCTAATCTTAATTTATCTTTTATATCCATATCATTTATCATATTTATTAAATATTCAACTTTTTCATTGTCCATATTCTAATTACCTCCATATTAAAATCTAGTATCATATTTCTTTCTATTATTTTTATCTTTATTCATTTCGTCTTTTGGCTTAACCTTTCTAGCTATATTATTTGCAATTTCATTCTCATCGTCAGTAAATATTCCGTTTTTATATAAATCATCACTAACAATTTTATAGTTATTATCTTTGTCATAACAAATTCTTTTGTGAAAATGCCCCATAATACTATGCCAAAATTCTTTGAATTTGTGTAATTGAGCCTTTATACTTTCTTTTTCTTCTTTTAGTTTATTAATAATTTTATCTTTAGTAGATAATTCACCTTTTAAATTATAGATTTCTTTATCTTTTTCTTCTATTTGATATTTAAGTGAACGATTTTCTTTTTCTATTTCAAAAACACTATGTTCAAAATCTCTAATAGCCATATTTCAGTCATTTACACTTCTAACCGTTTTAGTGGTATCTTTTACATCTTTGGTAAAGTTTTTAATTTTCTCTATATCCTTGTTCGAAATAACCATATTATTTTTATTAAACTTAGCAGGTTTTAGATTATCTAATATTTGATTTATATCTTTTGTTGTATTATCAAGTTTGTTAGTTTGTTTATTAGCTTTATCAAGTTTTTTCTCTTTTTCAGCAAGTTGTTTTTTTATATTTGTATAATTACTCATATCTTTAACATTTATATCTTGATTTCTGCCTTTTTGTTTATCTTTTAATTTAATATCCATATCATAAAATTTATTAAAAGACTTTATACAAGCATTTCTCATTTTATCTTGTATTGCTGTTAGCGTTTCTTTTGTAAATAACTTCGTTTTACCAACTTGCTTTTTCATTCCTCTAGTACAATTTTTTACTATAGAAACACCTACAATATGCATATGTGGAGAGGTTTCATCAAAGTGAATTGTTGCATTTGCTATTTTAAAAGTTGGTACAATTTTGATTAAATCTTTGATTTGTTCATTATATACATCAATCATTTTTAGTCTATATTCTTTATCTTTATTATTCCAAAAGTCCATACCTCCAAGTTCTATTATAATTTCACAAGCTATATCGTTCTGTGAATCGCATACTTTTTTGAAGTAATCTTTGATTTTTCTATCTTCACGAGTTTGCTTGTTGTTATATTCCAATCTAGCTTCTTCAAATTCATCTAAATATACTTGCTTAACATCATTTACAATATTATCAGTTTCATATATTATTCTAATAAGTTCTCTTTGATTATCATAATCTCTTAAGTTGTGTCTATTTACATCTGACAAATCTTTTGCATTTTGAATTGCATTATTTGATAGAGAAGTAGTGCCAGATACATTTTCTTTTGCAACTTTCTTTGCTAATTTACTTTTGTTTTTATCACTGCCTAAGTGAAAAGAATATGCTAATTCTTGCTCCATAAAAGCACCTCCTTTGAAATTTCTTCGAAGCAGAGGACTTTGGCTTTGCCATAAGTCCTAACCCCCTATGAGTTTTGACATGGTATCAAAACTCGGGGGGCTCTGCGAGGCAATAAATTTTCTCTCACAGAGATAAAATTTATTTAAATTAACTATCGCCACTTTCATTTTTACTAAAGTAAAAACAAAACGTGCCACGTTAATTTATTTGTTGCAGAGAAAATATAAAGAGTATTCTTGCAACAATTATTTATGCTTCTTCTTTGAAGTAGTATGAGTAACAAGTCCCAAGCGTAACTTTCCTTCTGGTCTTGCCATATAGTTTTTAAATTCTTTCATTGCTACAAGTCTAATAACTTTTTGATTTTTCTTTAATTTAAACTCAATAGCTCTGTTCCTGATTTTTGTAACTTGAGTTTTAGTATCATAATTTTCATCAATCTTATCATCGTGAAAATAATATTCTCCTAAATCCATATAATTTATATCTAATTCTTTTTTCAATGTTCCTATATAATCCTCTAATTGTTCTTTATTCATATTTACACTAACATTAGCATCTTCAAGTTTACCATCTCGTTCTATCATAGTAGGAATATCTACAATTCCTTTATCATATAACTTATCTATTTGTTCAATAAAACTGCTTCTAAAATTTATTTTCTCTATATAGAAACAGCCATCGTTATTTTTCTTTAATGTTGCATTATCAATAAATTTAGAAATAAAGCTTTGTTTTTCATCTTTACTTTTCATTGTCCAAAGTTTTAGTAAAACATCTTTATACATTTCATGTTCAGTTAGTTTTTCTCTTTCAATATCTCTTTCAGCCATTAAATGTTGTGGATTATAATTTTCTTTATCAAAGTCTAATGCGTCAATTCTTTTATTCTCTAATATAGATAGCTTTTCTTCAATTAGCTTGTAATCTTCAGAGAAATCTTCCATCTCTAAAATACCGTTCATATAAGCTTTTTTTAGTCTGTCCTTTTGTTGCAGAAGTTTCTTTATTTCTTCATCAATTTTTTTACTTTCATCATCTTTCTTTTCAGCAAGTATAGGGTAAAAGTATTTCTTAACGTGATAATCGTATTCTACTAAATCTAAGATATAATCAATTAAGCAGTTTTCAATTTCATCTTCGTTATAGTACAATTTGCAAGTATCACAATAGTAATACATATATTTAGATTTCTTTCCACCAGTTCCTTTGCAAGTCATTATTGGCCCACAGGTAGGACATACAAGTTTTTGAAAGAATATATAAACTCTATTTCTACAATATGCTCTTTGATTTGTTTCTTTTTGATTTTGAACTTCTTCCCACATAGCTCTCGTTATAATAGGTGGTACAACATCCATATATATTTCAGTTTCTTTGTCATTGTCATTTCTATATCTTTCATAATCTCCCATATATATTTTGTTATTTATAATTCTATTAACAGAAGAGTCAAGCCATTTTTTAACTTGTGGATATAAAACTTTTTCTTGATTTAAAATATTAGCAATAGTCTGATAGCTTTTACCTTCTAAATACAATTCAAATATTCTTAAAACAATATCTTTAGTTGCATTATCTATTTTTAAAGTTTTATCTGGAGCTCTATAATAACCAAGAGGGCATTTTCCTGGTATATGTCCAGCTTTAATTGCACCATTTAAACCAAATTTTGTTCTTTCACTAACTATTTCAATTTCAAGTTGAGATAAAACAGTTAACATTCTAACAAAGAAACGACCATTTGCAGTAGAAGTATTTACATCATCTCTATCACAAATTAAATAGCAATGATATTTCTCAAGAGTACTAATTAAAACCTCTAAATCACGAACTGAACGAGTAACTCTATCTAATTTATAAGCTACAATATAGTTAATCAAACCACTTTTCATATCTTCAATCATTTGCTGAAATTGAGGTCTATTTTTCATATCTTTTGCAGATATTCCTGCATCTTTATAAACCTTAAATACTTCAAATCCTTTGTATTTGCATAATTGTCTTAATTTTTCTTCTTGCTCTCCTAAACTAAAACCTTCCCTTGCTTGATCTTCGGTACTTACTCTAATATAAATACCTGCAATTTTCTTTTCTTCTGAAAATGGTGTACTTAAATTCTCCATTTGAACCTCCTAAAAATACAAAAAAGTGCCAGAAAGCCTTTGCTAACTAACACTTAAAAATTCATCTTATTATTTACTTGTTATACTTGCTGATAAAAAGAAAACTTCTAGTATTAGTCACCACTGATAAAATCTCTTAATTTTGAGAGTGGTATTTTATTTGCTAAATTACCTATATAGAAATATTCGTGCTGATTAAAGAATAGATATAGCTTTTCTTTAATCATTACACTATGTGGTTCTACATAAGCAATATTAGTTTTTTCAACCATTCTCAAATTACCATTCTTTATCTTTGGTTCACAATTACTAAAAGTGCAAGCCCATTCAATCTTAGAACGTAATTCTTTTTCTATTGCTATTTCTCTTTTAACTGTAGATATCATATCACAAAAACCTCCTTTTTTCAATATTTTGAGGCTATTATTTACTTTTATTTCCAAAAAGCAAAAAATAAGCCGACTAAATCGACTTATATATTGTGAAATGATATTCACTTTTTCGTTTTCTTTAAACTCACTTGTTGCAATACTTTCAAGTGGTTCGACGAAAACGCATTATGGAGCGGTTAAGCAACAGCTTACGAACTACAATGCTCTCTTTCTAAAGTAATTATATAAAAAATATGATAATAATTCAACGAAATCATATACTTTTTTAAAACTATATGATAAAATGATTATATCATAGGAGGTTTTATTATGGTAAATGATAAAAAATTGAAAATTGCGAATAGAATTAGTTTTATACTTTTTAGTTTGTATTTGTTAACATATATTTTTCTTCCGATAGTAGAAAAAAATGCAAATTACTTGTGGTTTCTTATTTTTCCACTTACATTTTTTATAAGTTTAATAATAAATTTATTAATAAAATATGATTCTATGAAGCCAAGTAATATGGGAAAGGTATCAAAAGGTGCAGCCATTTTAAACATATTATTTAATGGGTTTAATTTGAATACTGTTGCAGGTTCCTTATACGTGGGAACAACAGATTGGAATGATAAAAAAGAAGAAATAAAAAAATATCCATCAATTACACCAACATGGTTGTTCGTATTACTATTTGCAACTGTTTTGAGCAATATTTCGCTTTACCTTGTTTTATCTGACACACGAGTTTGGAATCTACATATTTCTGGAACCGTAATCATAATAGCAAGTATTATTTCAATAATTTTTATTTTATTGGGGATGATATCTTCTACATTTGCTCTATACTATAATAATGGCAAAAAAGAAACCTTTAGATTTTGGAAAATAATTATCGTTGTGGTAATTGTATTAATTATTATTGTTATTTATAGCGCTTATGCAAATGGATTTAGTATTAAAGATGAAATTAATAAAAAACATGATAAAGACACTTTTGAACAACATAAACAGAATCTAGAAAATACATTAAATAATAACTAATATTTTGACTTTTATTGTAGTGGTTAAAAAGAAATCATTTTTTGATTTCTTTTTTATTACTTTGATATAAAGGGTATGGGAATTCCCATAGTAGAATTTATGCGGGAGTATAAATTCAGTGCTGGCTAGACATAGATTTTATTCCCATATTCAAAA
>JABLTK010102311.1_pt1 | contig 12519 bp, 20 predicted proteins | sample 7160131 | NCBI WGS metagenome assembly JABLTK01 (sample SAMN14651221, study PRJNA627086) | human gut metagenome | isolation source: feces | host: Homo sapiens
AGTTTCTCTTCTTTCCCTGAAGCTTCTCTCCATCAACCTCGACCTCCTTACCAGCAGAGAAGTCAAGAAGAGTGTCCAAAGCCTTGCTCGGAATTTCGCTGTTAACCTTACTACAGAATGTTAGGCAAAATCCATAAAACGAGGATCGAAAGGACTTACCTCATTGTTAATAGTTTTGTGAATGAAGAACAAAAGCAATGAAGAGAATTAGTTTCGGTGATTCATTGGTTGAACGATTTTGATTCATGGTTTTGGGCTTCATTAATTATGATAGAGAGATGCCATCCATAGTAAAGTGATAGATAGTTGCATGGAATAGAAAAATAAACAGTACACAGAAGGTAGGAGTGCTCCTAATTCTGATGTAGTTGTGAGAGAATACACGCACAAAGCATTAGTTCTAGCAAACGTATATTTTGCAACATTAAGCATTGTTTTGTTATTTCTGGTCCAAACTTGTTTCATTTCTACTAGGTAACTATATTTGCTTTGTTACTAACGTTTTCATTTTATCTTTTGGACTCTTGACTTATCTCTTGTAGAATGTTTACTAAGGATCAGTTTCAGCAAGTGAATAAGTCTAGATTGTATTCATGAATAGAATTTGACAAAGACTCAAGTTGCTTCGTTTTTTGGGATTGCTTTTGTTTCGTCTCTAGTTATTTATATATTCTTACAGGAAATCGTTATTGGTACCATTCATTGTGGTATTTATCCTGCAGTAAGCGTGTGTATCATAACCTGATGTATAGTATTACGATAGAAGAAGTAAAATAGGTGTATCACGTCAGATGTTTCGATGTGAGAACGAAAAGGATAGGTTGATCAAGAGTTCTGAAAGTTGCTCTTATAATGGCTTGTTGATTCGTAGAAATCCCTCTAAAAGTATCCTCTTTGGGATTTGTATACGATAGTTATTATCGTGACAAGGGTACACAACCTCTGGTACTCACAAGTACAGCAGAGTGGAGATCAGGTCCTGAGACCCTGGTTAAGTATATTAACAATGTCTACAAGAACATTCATCGTTCGGCACTTGCAAAGAGCGAAACTCAGATTATTTTCCAGAAGAAAGGTTCGTCTGGGTTTGCTCATCAGATGCTTGGTTCATGTGATACATTTCTGCTTGCTTTGACGAATTCTCGTCCATTTCAGAGTTTGACGTTTTCTTGTATGTTAACATGTAGTTAACGCTCCAGGAATCCCAAGTCACTTTTTCCAATTTCCGTTTGATAATCTAACATATCCTGAGAAGTGGGATCTATTTTCGGAGTCAAATCGTGTAACAAAAGTGGTTGAACACTATCCATCATTTGCTAGTAAGGTTATGTATTCTCCAAAAGGAACAATTGTCGGTGTCAATGTTGATGGTTCATTTAATCAATCGTATCCGAAACTAACAGTAATTCAGTCTTCTGCACCCATGACTAAACAAATATTCCGATTAGATTCAACACGAAAGTTCTTCAAGCACATTGGTGTGGCAAAAGATGAACTTACATGGCAAAAGTGGTATGAGACGTGTATTCCTTCTCTATTCCAACCAAGTGAATTTTCAATGCGGTATATTTCTCCTTTTCTCAATCGGCTATCTGGTCATTATGTGATTGGCATTCACATCCGAATGGCTGGAAATTATAGTCTTTGGAAGGATACTAAAGAGTATTTAACAATGGATGATATAACAAAACGAATGGGTGACATTGATGTTGAGATGATGTCCCATCCAAACCCGATGATCTTCTTGACAACGGATTCCATTGTTATTGAACAGCAGTTTATTGACAAATATTCGAGTCGTGTTCTCACAGCAAACTATTTACCTCAAACTTTGACGGGAAAACAATCCAATGAGGCAGGCCTTATGCGTGTTCTTATTGAATTATATGTATTAGGACAAAGTAATGTGCTATTCCTAACTGCACGAAGTACATTCTCACGAGTTGCCTTGGCTATGAATAATCTGTCTCCTAAAGTAGTGTACTTCTGATCTGTTTGTTCAACAAACATATAAAATCTCCTGATAATATGACTTCTGTTTGGTAAAACAGACTTTAGAACTTTGAACATGCCTATACTCTCGATTAAACCGCCTCTGTAACTTGGCATATACAGTCTTCATCGGATTCATCTCATCACTGTGAATAACCTCATGATATTTGACCCTAAAATCCGAACTACATCAAATTCAAGTCTTTATCACCTACTCAGGATGTGGAAAATCCATAGCAAATGCATGATTAAGAATAAAAAATGAGTATCCCATTTGACGAAGGTTTTCAAAATATTGAACCTTATTGTATCCATAATCAACAAACTCCTCATGAAAGAGAGGAGTCGTGTTCTGATATCGGACTAACATATAAGGTTCCATGAAATTTGTTAGGAAACAGCGAATTCGGGAAGCTGGTGATTTTTGACGAGTCACATACCATTCTGGCATTACATACATCTAAATTATGATTCTATCTCACACTGTACATGTGTCCGAACAAGTCGCTTATTTGAAATACAATGACCATGGTACATACATGCGATCAACTCAGACTTGTCTTCAGGCTGATATTCATTGGCACTAGTTATGATTGATAGAAACCAATTATACAGAGCAGCACAATCATCAACTGAGTTACAGTTGTTCAGCAAAAGAGTGTGATTGAAGAAGAATACAGGAAGGATGAATACAGTACGTGAAAAATGGAAGAATTCTTTAGGTAATCGCATGACTTCCGCATATGTGTTTGCTAGTGTGAAATCATATTGTAATGAAATACTTGTTAGTCGTAAATCCATATCCAGAACTAGAAAGTGTGTTGTACGGATATTCCGAATTGCAAGATTCCGAAGATAATTCACAGGAAATGCATTATTATAAGCGTGGTCCTCATCTGTTAAAAAGAGAACAAAAATGAATCGCTCAGGGAAGAAATGAGTATTGACATAGTGAATGACATGGTGTTCTTCTGTACTGGGACATTGAAGAACAATTGTCAGATTCCTAGAAATAAGAAATGACTATTTTGGAATACCCTCTCCAGCGATAGAGTAATTGCTGAATGGAGAAGAGACGGTTGTATCTATCTATCAAATGAAATTAACTCAGATACGTAGCTGCAGCTATACCCGTTACATCCGGAGTGGCATCATCAGGAGCAAATACAACTATTAATGAAATTCCCACGGGAGTTCATACAATTTGAATTGGAATAAATTTCGCTTGTTTCTTCATTTCCAATCCATTTACGTATTAAGTAGTGGTCCGGATACTGGCGAACCGCTTTGAAATGTTTGATTCCAGAAGGCATCGGACAGCCATCACAGTACTGCTGTTCCGAAGAATAATACTTGACACTAAAATAACGATTCAAGCGTTCACGACGTTTTTGGTATTGATCTGTCCGTATCCGATCTTCGATCATCTCGTCTAGAGTATCCGTTAACTGCCCATTTATCTCCATCTCATGTAGAATAAGCTGCTTTGTTTGATTCCAAAGCAGTTCCTTATCAACGCTCAATTCAGTCGTCATTCGTTGATACTTCTGAAGGATAGGTAACATACATTTCGACTGATTCATACGATCATAAAGAATGTTAATCACTCTTCGTTCTCTATCACTTACATTCAGATACACCAATCGAGTGTATTGAACACTCAAATGGTCACTCGGATAAATAATATCCGTATCTTCCAGGACCTCATCTCGCATCCGCAAATACTCCTCAGATTCGGTCACTTTGGCTTCACTATTCCGGATATCAGTATCCACCTGGCAAAATGTCTTAAAGAGCTTCGATTCATTTGAGTAGGCACTCCTTGGAAGCGAAGACCGAGGCATATAGTCCGGAGGCAGGATGTTCGAGATTTCCAACTTACAAGAATCATCAATAGAAAGATATTCCAAAGGTTCCGGAGAAGAAAATGAATAATCATCTGGTTGGAATACGATATCGTATTCCTGCGTGGAAGGAGCCTGTGGCTCATTCGCAGATGAAATACCGAAATTGAGTCCTAACCTCGACAAAATACTTAGACTATTGGTGTTCTGGAGATTCCTCGTAGATTGGTCACTAGGAGAATCTTGTATTCTGTTGCCACTAAGATCATTTTCGTTTAGTGGCAAGTATGGTACACTATCAGGAGCAACATTTACTAGAATTAAATAACAACAGCTATCATTACTGTCATGATAATATACAACGATATTCTCGTACTTACCGTGAGTGATTCTGTCTCGGCGAAATCTATGATCAAGAGAAACCAGAATTGATACGAGAGAAGAGAGAGAGAAGAGAGAGAAAACACAACAATGAAGAACCCTATAGCAGTTCGGAACATTCGCATGAAGCTGCTACAAGAAACAGAATGGCATCGAACTATCCAGGCGTTATTATTTCATATACAATATCCACGGGAATGCGGCCATAATATCCCGTTTTAGATAAAGTGTATTCCGATCACGATATGTGTTAATGGATTGACATTATTAAACAGGAGTAAGTACTTGATGTTACTTGCATACAAATAGGAGCAAATATGCTGTTGACAATACAAACCAGCACAAACTGGGGCATCAGCAGCACTAAATAATAGTGAGCTGAATTCTACTTATAAGTACAAGGGCTCTATGTGAATAGGTGAACTGGATACTTTCGCAACAATCCAAAGCATCTTAGCGTTACTTGACTGTTTCGTGGAAATTCAAACACCAAATAGGTCACCATAGTTGTAGGCGTGATTCTGTGTTCTGGTAGTATGTGGAGGTTGCATTTGAGTATTACACATAACCGTATTTGAATGACTTGGTGTGGTGAAAGAGTTGGGTTATTTTAACTGGGATGGTATCACTTAGACTCCGTTGATTCGTGTTTTGTTGAAGTTTTTGATTTAAGTGAATGGAAATACGCATATTCACTAGAAACAAGAAAGCTATTGACAATGCTTGAACAGGAGTTAAACTAGAGACTTATTAGTACTAGGATGTTCACGATTTCGGTTTTGGTGGACGCCTGGGTGTGAATAATCCATTAATAACACTGAAGAGGCAAGAATATTGCCAACATAAATGTGTTTTGTGTGGAAACTTTGAGACACTTTTAAGTAATTGCAAGATGAAGTAGAAGAATCATTCTCTCGTTATAGGCGCCTGAACATCATCACTATGTTTGCAGCATTACTTCTGTCGTACATAGGATATTAGATAATGGCTTACACCATCGGAATGATAAAAAATAAAGAACTTTACACGTTACATATGTGTGTTTACGGTTCTTCTTTTCTATGCACCGAAAATGATCGATCACCTCCTCATTGAAGAGATCACCACGCTCGAAATTTGATATATACCAAATTATCCAACTATGGAAAGTAGATTTCTATTTCGTTCTGATCACTCGTAATCTTTGTACTCTCTATCCGCTTTGAAACTGAGTCATGAGTACTACAGAATGCGCAAATATTCCTAGCGAAGAGATGAACACAGATGAACCAGAAACAAAGAAATACGGCAGCCAAAAGCAGTGTTGTCATTTGTTATGACTTTTAGTATTAGATTGTTCGTTTCCGTTCATCTTTTCACAAACTCGATATCTCTTTATTCAGAAGCAGTTGAAGACTCTTTCAGATCATTTGTCTGTTCTTTCTGCTCTTAAAACCTTCAATTCATCAGTTTTAACCGAAGATGTTCTCTGCTGTCTTGAAACTATTTGTCCCACGAACTCTGAGGTATTAGCCCTGAAACTGATTCATGAAACTGATGATCCAGTGTTTCTGTTTATGCAGCATCTTGCTCGGATTCCTGACATCTCTCTTCGCCTTGATGTGTATAATTGTGTCGTATCCCTATCTCACCGACTCGCTTCTCTAAAGAAATCAGTCTCTTATACTTTAGAGACACTTCGCTTCCTCCGAAATAAAAAGGAAATTTCGAGTCTATTTGAGATCATTCTCGCCACTCTCAACTATGTTGGACATCGTGAAGGGGAGCATCCCATTCATTCGTTTACGATTCGATTTCTTTCAGATTTACCGTCCATTCGTGGAGATCGAGATATTCCTACGTTGATGCTGTTTGTATATTCTTACTCAGTTCACGTTTAGTTCGATCACAGCTACAATCAACAAGAATTACCCTGAAGTAGCCTCAACACTCCGGTTATTGGATTATCGTTGTGAACAAATTCATTGGGCAGAGGTATGTTCGGAGATTGACGGATATGTATCTCGGTTCGACTGTCTGAAGGGTTATCATGGAGAATCGATTTGTCAAGAGTTCGATCCTCTTGAGTCTTCTCTTTCCGATTTGAAACGATCTGTTGCTATTGTTCATGAATATTTTGATTCTCTTCTTCGGTTTTTTGGTGAAAGGGAACAGGAGTACTCAATTGATTCATTTCTTTCTCATTTTCATGCTTTCTATACTTCATTTCTTGTTCTCTCTTCTAGTGATGCTATCTATCGGAAATATGGAGTTGAGGACGTGATTAGTGTAGATTCAAGCGATACCTCGGATAGTGATGACTTTTCTTTTGTTTGTTGGCTACTGAAGCAATAGAGCAATTTATCATTTTTGTCCATAAGGTTTTTCGTCATCGGATGGTATCTCGGATAACGGGTAGCATCCTATTGATCTATGTGGTTTCTATATTTCTATCTATCGTTGCTCGTTATCCGTTCACTCAATGGGACTTTGTCAAAGAGGCATATTCATCCATCTCAAGCAATGAAGAGCTTCATGTTCTGGATATTGTGACATTTGGATCCGTATCCTCCTTTCTAGGTGGAGTTTGGATTGTCGTTTCTTTTTACTGTAGAATCGTTTCTATCACTTTTTTGAGTCGAATGATTCGATAGAATCGTCTGTGGGGATGTATCAACTAGAAACACGCCAGTTTCTAACAACAATTTTTATCACTATTGCCGGCATTTGCTATTTGATGTTATATGCGCAAGTTCATGGTGAATCGCCTTTTTCTTCGTTCTCTTGCTTCCTCTATCCTCAGTCACCCGGTCTACGTATGTTGCAGTGGTGGGTTTGTGGACTATCGATTAGCATTGTTGTGAGTAGTATATCGATTCCTTCTGAACGGCTATTTGAATGTCATCCAGATCAATCCAATCGATTTTTTGGTAGTAGATTGTTCGCTTCTCAATTGTAGCTTGGGTTGTGGATGTTGCTTGTTTTTCTCATCAAGTTGATTGGAATGAACAGATCTTGTGCTTATTGTTCTGTATTGTTTTCTTGTCTCTTCTAACCCTTCTCTTCCTTCTTCTTCACTACTATCAGTTTTCTTCCTCCGTTCTTGCCATTCCTATCGGTATCACTACTGCGCTTATCTGTTTCTGTTTGCCTGGATTGATTCGTTCCTTTCATCATCTGATTCCAAGTTTTAATATTCTCTCTGATGCTTCGTCCTTTCCGTTGTATATTCTATTCCACGATCTTCTTCCTCTTCCTTTTTTGCGTATTCTGAGTCTAGGAAAGAAGATCTTTGATCTTGTGTACTTCGTCCAAGAGGTTTACCTTGTCCATTTGGTTTATCATAGGGTTTTGATTCTATTCGTCGAACTACTCGTCAAGTACGTTTCATTCCTGCTCTTATTGTTCCTTCTCTAACAACTATGAAGCAATCTGAATCACCATTGTTACCATTATTTCAACTGTGGATGCGAACAATCCTGATTATTGTACACAATCCTCTATTCATTTGCTTGAGTCTCACTATTTTCCAGTACTCCTTCCTTCACTCCAAATTCGGACTCTTTTTGTTCCCTCTTCTCTTTATCGAAGCTTCTCTTTATGGTATCTGGTGGAAACGCGTTAAGATTTCTTGATTTCCATAACTTCTAGATATCGGCACAGATAACACCTACTCTTCAATTTGAAAACGAATCAGAAATCAAACGGCCTCGCAACTGGAGAAAGGATCAGGAAAGCAAAGCATTAGGTTTGTGGAGTTCGGCATTCTCAGGAGACTCCGTTTTACGATCTGTTTACTGGGGAATGCGATGGCTGATGGCCAAAATACGAATGATTCCTGACTTCCTATTTGTCGCGATTTCTGTAGGATCCTCGTATTTCTCGCAGTTGGATATCTACCCAACCCGACTTGTACAGATTCTTGTTGTCTTTTCCCAATGTTACATGCTACTTTCCATATCCTAACAATCGTATTCATTAGTCCTTCATCCCACCCTATGCAGTGTCGTCGGATTTATCTCGTCATTCAAGCTCTTCGTGTAGTTCGTCTTCCTATTTCACTTCATTCTAATAAATTCCGAAATCTCTTATTCATGTTCATTAATTGTGGTTTAGGTACTTTTTTCTTCTGAAATTAAGTTCAGATATTCTATTCTACAATGGAATCCATAAAGGTTTGCAAGTGGTGTATTCTCTCCTTGGCATTTATCTTCTATTTTATTTGGCATCATGGATGCGAAGTATATCTTCTTTATTATCTTAATCACAGAGTATATTCCTTCTTGGTCATTCCCAGATACTGTATTCTCTCTTGTAGTTGTAGATTCTGTGATTGATCTGATTCTCGTTTCCATCATTCAATATCATTCAATTGCTTCTCTCATCGACTCTCTAATTTCCAAACCCATGTTTTAATTTGTTCTCTTCGTTACTCGTAGGATGATTGACGGATTCTTGTGCATTCACCATCCCATCAGTTATCGTCTTGCAGTTCCTTCTCTTCTCCTGTATCGTTCTATCCTCTATATTCTTGAGCATATGGACATCCGCCAATCATCCTTCTTTTCGCGTTTTACCACTCCCAAACAACCTACGGAATGTGTTCAAGTAACTCTTCCTTTACAACCCACCTTCCTTGGATATCATGGAGAAGTGATTCTGGAAACGAGGGATATCAAGCGATTACAGGAATTGAGCAATCAGAGATCGCGATCACTCTGGAGAATTCAACATCGCAAAGAAGGGGTCCAGATTCCTTATTTGGATTTACCTGAACCAGAACGAAGTACCATTCTTGAAGAGAAAGAAATTGTGGAACAGTCACGTCAGCACTTAGTTCCAGCCTGTTTTGATCCGGAGAGTTCGGTAACGCCATGGGAATCGTCAAGTTATACAGGTAGATTGTTCGTTTATATTATTACGTAGTCCCTTCACCACAGCCACTCCTTCCAGCAGAATGTGCTACTGTGAGTTTTAAGCCTTTCTTGGCCCGATCCTGGGAGGAAGAGGACGACAAAAAGTTGATTTAGTGTATCCTAATTGCACTTTGTTTGTACTTTGACAATTTTCGTCTTTTATACTGTATCATTTCCTCATAATTACCACTTTCTCCTTGTTTACCAGGATAATTATTTATTTCCATCTGGTAATAAGAATTCTTTCTTGTAGAAACTTATTCCATATTCCTTAGACAACTGACGGGAGTTACATCATTGTTTCATTGGCTACCGCCATCCTCGCTGCTAACCTTTCACTCTTCTTTTGTTATTTTGGTAATATGAAGGCCAAAGCTATCCGTACTATTTTCGGTGGAGTTTTGATTCATCTATCTCTCGGCTCTCTTTATACTGCTGCAAATATGATCACATATATTATCTCCTATTTGCATGTCTTAAAGGGTCATGCTGTGCGTTTTAAGTTTATCCCTCTCATTTTTAGAATATTACCAATAACATGGCTGGTTGGCTGTACGCTATTAGTATTATGGGCCAGGCCTGTTCGATGATGATTGCAGGAAATTTTGAGACACGTGTTGGTTCTCGCATTTGTACCTTGATTGGTTGCCTCATGTTCGATCTTTGTGTGGCTGTCAGTTATTGGGCAGTTAATAATTTTTACACTCTTTTAGCTATTTATGGATTTGTTGTTGGATTTGCCATTGGCATTGCCTATTCTGCTCCTATCTCCATGGGTATCTGCATGTTCTTCCTCTAATACATAGCTATTCGATGGATGCCAGGCAAAGGCGGTTTAGCAACCGGTGTGATTGTTGCTGGTTTCGGTTGTGGTGCTTTGGTTTTCAATCAGATTCAGGCCAAACTAATTAATCCTAACAATCTCTCTACAGTTGTCGATCCCACAGGTGTTTCTGAAGGCAAATTCTTCCCAATTGAGGTGTGTAGAAATGTTCCTCGAGTCTTCTTGATTCTTGCGGGTATCTATCTTGTTCTCCAGATCATTGGTCTGTTGATCGTCGCTGAACCTACGGAGGACGAGCTCAATGCTATGAAGGAGAAGGCACTACCGATTACAGGAGATTTGAAGGGTAGTTATGCATGTATAGTGATTATTGATAGTCAAGGGTACTGGTTATACTCCTCGTGATCTGAAGCCCAAGGTGGAGCCTACACCTCGTGGTGCTCACGTTGTAATCGCTAGCGGAGCAGTGGTGGATCATCCTTACAAGCCGTCCGAGGCCATGAAGACAATCAAGTTCTGGGAGATTTGGACAACATTCCTGCTGGTGGGTCTCACTACAACGTTTATGTCCAGCTACTGGAAGACATTCGGTCAGTCCTTTATTACTGATGACCATTTCCTTGTCATGGTTGGTTCCATCAGTGCTGTGTGTAATGGTGTATTCCGTCCTGTATGGGGCTATGTGATGGATAAACTCACATATCGATATGCTATGCCTCTGTTGTGTGTAATCACCGCTCTTCTGATTGGTACGTTATCTCTCACATCCCGCTGGAATCATTATTTCTTCCTTCTATGGGTCTGTTTGATCTATCTATGTATTGGAGGCTTCTATGCAATGTTCCCTGCTTATACCTCGCTGTCCTTCGGTAATTTGTATATGGTTGGTAACTACGGATGGGTCTTCACCAATCAATTCATCTCTGCTTTCATCTCTGCCTTCTTTATCAATGCCTTCATTGATACTCTCGGTAACACTGGCGTGACCGTTTTCCTTGCTATTATGGTCGTTCTGGCTGCTCTAATCTCTGGCTTTGGTAAGAAGTGGGATTACCATGTTGGACGTCGTCATTTACCCATTACGGGACCTTCTTCTGTCCCTACTGGAGTGGTTTTACCTGCCAATGTTGCTAGACTCGATACAATTGAGGAGAAGAAGGATGAGTCAGAGGAGAAGAAAGTTGAGCCTGTACAAGAGAAGCAGGAAGGAGAGGAGACTCCTGATGAGATTCCAATCGAAGATAATCAAGATAATACCATTTCAAGTAATTAGTTTGCTTCTCTTTGGACTGTATTTTGGAACAAACAAACCACTTGAGTCTATTTTGAGGTTGCTCTAAGTTGATAACTTTGGTTGGAGGAACGGTTGTAGCTTCCAAAATGTCCATTACCTTCTCAAGCCATGGAATTCCGTCCACACGATACGATTCTCGATAATTTTCCATCTTTTCAGCAAGTTTTCTCAAGGAATCACATATTTCCTATAACTTACGACAATTATCAAAATTTACATCTACAGTTTGCAAGTACTTTATAGTGAGCTGTTTTGTTGCACTGATTCGTTCTTCAGAAGGAACATCTGGTATACTCATTTCCTTGGTAACTTCAGCTGCAATCAGAAATATACTAAGAATTTTCTATTAATTATACAACAGGTGATAAACATTACAGTCTCAATTCTTTCTAACTCTGCTAAATCTTCTTTAATAGTTGTAGAACGAATCTGAGGGGATTTCGATGCCATTCAATAGATTTTTCTAGTAATGATTAGATGAAACAAAGAATGTTTTATATCAATAAGACTGATTTGGATCCATCATAATTGCAGTCATTTCCAAAGCAGGCATGGTGACGACACCCTTTCCTTCCTTTTTCTCCAAATTGATCAATTCCGTCATAAACTCGCTGAACGACGTATAGAGGTAATTCTGTACCTCAATCAACCCTTCCTCTCCTACCTGTTGATTCCGTTGGATTTCTTGACACTCTGGATCATTAATTTGATTTATGATGATGAGAAGATAACTATCCATTCGACTTGCTAAAACCAAATCATCAGCAAGTAATTCATCATCTAACGACTGGTCAAAAATCATCTTATAATCTCCATTATTCACTTCTTTGGTCTGCTTTCGCTTCCAGCGAGTGTACATATTCGTAAAGCGATGAAGAGCTATGGATTATGGTTCTAGTCGACCATTACATTTCTCAGAAACTCGATTCCCTCCACGGCCTTTCCAACCGTCTGAAATTGCTACGTCTTTCAATTTGCTAAATATATCATCAGATTTCATGCACGGAAGCTGGTTACGAGGCGTTCGGAGTACCTTGTATAATAGAATGAGATGAAAGATTAGGCTAGATAATCATCGCCCCAATAAACCTTACCGAACCTTTGCATCCCAGTGACAGAACAGACGAATAAAATGGTTTCGGAATAGTCGTTCCGAAAATAACTAGTTCATCACATTCACGTTCTCCTTACTTCCACTCGTCTGGTTCCCGAAAAAACATCTGAATGATTGTAGAAGAAAAGCAATCCTCGTTTCAGTGTCTACATGTCATAATTATGAATGCTAGAAGACCGCCCACGATTGCCCATTGGAAATAGCCTTCCATTCCA
>JABLTK010023677.1_pt1 | contig 12507 bp, 23 predicted proteins | sample 7160131 | NCBI WGS metagenome assembly JABLTK01 (sample SAMN14651221, study PRJNA627086) | human gut metagenome | isolation source: feces | host: Homo sapiens
GGAAGAGGTGAAAGTCTCTGGAGGTTCTGGAATCATGCCTGTAACAAAGAAGTATGTCTTTCCTGATCAAGCCAAGTCAAGTGTTTGTTAAAGAGAAAACAAGTCTATTAGAGAGAATCAGGGATATCATCCACGACAGTAGTCTTTGTAATCATCTCCCCATTCAAATCATAAGTGATACGTAGTTTCATCACAGAAGCCTTCTACAACTTATTCCTCTTACATATTCCAACTTCACCAAAAGCATTATTCTTAATACGAATCAGCTGTGTAGACACATCTTCATTGTTCCCAGGAATAATCGGATCCGAGATAGGTTTCATTTGAACCTTCATGTACTAATTATGATATAACTCCTCTTCACTCACCTTAGGAACAGCTGCTTGAAGAGTGAACTCTTCTAAATCATCAGGATTGCTATTTGAAATAATAGCTTTGATGATAGTATCAGAGTCATCTTCTCCCTTCTTCATCTTAAACACAATCTTCACGCCATCCTCATCGAATGCCACCATGCTATCGCTTGCTACTTGTTCATTTCATTCACCATACATACGTGCAGGGGCAGGAGCCTCTACAGGAGCAGGAGCCTCCACAGGAGCCATGAAACCATCATCAACTGGAGCAACAGGTGCTGAAACAGCGACTGGAGCAGGAGTAGCCGAAGGAACAGCAGAAGCTGCCGAAGACAAATCCAGAATATCAAATGGGGATGTGGGTTCTACTGACTTGGGAAGAGTGACTACATTGAAAGGGTCATCACCAGGTGCAGGAGAAGAAGTGGGTGGGGCAGTTGAAGTTGTTTTAATCGTATCGAAAATGTCCATAACTCCAGCAAAATCATTGCTTCCAGTATCAGTCTTTGTTGAAGTACCCAGATCTATACCCAACAGATCATCCATCAGGGAAGTAGATTCAGCTGACTTGACAGGACGAGAGGTAGTAACCATATCATCCTCACTCTGATCATAATCTTCACTCTCGCTTCCAGATTCCTCATCAGCACGACGTGCTTTAGCATTGTCGATATCCAGAGGAGGCATACGATCCAGAAGCTGTTCACGAATCATCGCATAATCATCCTTCATAAGTTCAGTATATTCACAAGCACGTTGTTGAGCTTGAAGGATACACGAGGTCTCATAAGGAGCTAGTAATGCATTGATACGATCAAAATAAGCTTCACCAAATCTATCAGATATCTTGATTAAAGCAGTAAGAGTCATAACTACAGATCATCGAATGAACTCATCAGTACTCTTGGTAGTACTATCAATTGAATTATTATTCAGAATTGAAGCCAAGAGATCAAGGACCGTTTCTTCAGAAACAGCATCCAACTGCTGTTGACGTACTTGATCATAATATGATTCAAGCAATTCTTCTCCATACTCTCCTATGAACCACACTCCAACTTGAGTAAGAGAAACTTGACTCTGATCCTTCTGAAGGAACATAAACAGCTTGTGAATCTATCAATCAAACTGGTTCTATTGAATTACCGTGTAGCTAGATAATTCTTCCTCTTCATTTCCAATAATACTGATGAGAGCAGAAGTCACTTCTTCATTAGCATACTTTCCACTCACTTGTAAAACAGCTAACAGAGTATCCACTTGCCAGAGAGAAGAAGGAGCAAACTGCTGAACTAGAGATGTGATCTTGCTAATCAATTCAGGACGCTCAGTATCATCAGCCATAATCTAGGTATCAGGCTTTCCCTTCAGATCCTACAAGATAATTGAGAAGCTCACGAACAAGTTCCTCTACATTCTTCAGATTCACTAAGGCGAAGACGACTTCAAGAGCACGACGACGAATCGAAGGATCGTTCTCTTTGAGACAACCAATGATAGTTGATCGATGACGTGACACAGCAGCATGGTCCACTTCAGCCATCTACTGATAAGATACAACTCTCATAAAAACCTTCAGAAGCATTGACAAAGCTACATAACGAATATTGCTATCACTATGAAGAAGGAACTTACCCAGAATATTCGCTCCCAGCACACGCTGACCACTGACTGCATCAATGTTCATGATAGTCTTCACAGTCTCATAGAGAACAGCATTACCAGCCATACAAGAGCTATCTGTCTTGGTTGCAATCTAGGAGTGAATCGATTCAATTGATCATACAAATGCAAGCAAATCTCCTAACATATCACTACAATCATGGTCATTTGTTGCTAGCAAGCATAGGAGTTTCAACATCTCCACTTGAAGGAAAGGATCAGGTACACCACCAACATTATACTCGCTCTTGAAGCCTCCACTAATGACCACCTTCATTTTCTTAATGAGACGAGGAACCAACTTGCGGAATTTAGGTATCATCGCCGGATTCTTTTTCAGTACAAACGTAGTCAGAGAGGCAGCTATAGATCAAGAACTCCTAGAATTCAGACCGCTGATCAACACACCATGATCCTCATCAGCAAGAAGGGCAGGAAGTGTCTTAATCATATCATCCGTCATTTCAGGAATCTTGCTGAGGATATTGATCATGCACAAACAGGCCTTCTTCTTGATAAAAGGATTGGAGCTTGACATCTTTTGAAGGACATCACTAAAAATGTCACGAGCCATTGCTTCGGAGCATACATTTGCAGCTGCCGTCAAAGCCAAGCCCACTACATATCTACATCTCAGACCTTCCCCTGCTTTGGTACGGGTCTCCAGAATTAATGTCACTTTTCAAAGTATTTGTGACAAGAAGGAAGATGTCGTTATCCTCACTGACGAGAAGAACCATTGCAAGATAACCAATTCTCTTGTCACTGAAGTCAGGACTGGCAATTAACTTCACACTCTGAACTTGACCAAAGTAACTGGGATATCCCATAAGATGAATAAACAGCAGTTTTGCCATGTTGGATTGGGCATTTACTTTATCTTCCTCGCGAAAGGCATTACGAATGAGGGCCGATTCCTTAGAAATGATAGCTCGCTCATCTGCAGCAGTCTTTGCTGCACGCACCTGTCGAATGAAGTCGCGTGTAGTCTTCTTCACGAATGGAATACTAATCTTATTCATACCTCTCACAAATGTGATGAATCAGAAAACCTGGAAAGAACGCTCGAATCTGTGGAAAACCGCGGGTCTCGAATACTTGTTCATTAAAGCTTTGTAATACAATTGATAGATTCTGTTGGTAGGGTGTTGTTGATGACACAAATATCATACCGAAGTGGAAAGCCACAACAGGAAAAAGGGCCGTTTTCCTCACTATATTTGTTGTTGGTTGTTACGTTTATTCTTTGTATTTTTATGAGTTCGTTTCTTCAGCCGAATCAATGGAACGTCTCTATTAATTATTATCCTCTATGTCCTAATTACTGTAATTAAGTCTATATGAAATTACATCCATAAAATTGGGTCAAGAAAAACGTATCATGAAAAGGATTATCGTTACTTCATAGAATGTCTAAGCTGTCGTCATACGCATCGCTCTTTGTAGAGGTAACAATAGTTATGTTGTTTCATGATAGGGGGCTACTACATCTACTAAAGCTGGCGCTAATCTGTGCACTGTTGCCTTCATTACCCTCATCCTATCATCTATTATTTGTGGAATCTTCAATCCAAGTACATCAAGTCTCATATCTTGTGCTCTCACTGTAGGTATGTATTATCGGGTTAACAGTAGTACAGTAATGAATGCTTCGAAAGTGCGTTCACAAAGATTAAGAATATGACACCGGTGTATGTGATTGGCTCCTTCTTCTGTAGCTCTGATTGTATTATTTGACTCTAGATGCTCTTGCTGCATTCTGCTTCATTTCTGTTGGGAATTGCCTTGAAAATGTGTTTCATAATACCGTGATGGCCCGTGTAATGGTAAAGGAATAGTTGTTACTTCATTCTCAGAATGGAACAATTCGCCTTTCATGTATAATGATTATCTTTGAATCCTGTTATACAGCTGGAACTCTAGTTGTATGATCTGTTCTCTTCGAATTACTCATAGCAAGCAAGAAGCTTTATTACTGGTTGGGCAGTGCAAGGATACTATCCATAGTAGGATATAGTCACTCATCTTGAGATTAGTATTGGAGCTTCGATAGCGTTTATGCAGAACTGCTCATCTCTTATTTGGACATTGGATACTATTCTGCTGGTATACTTTTTGGTTCTTCTTAGCTTCCTAACATCAGATAATACTGTTGTTATTCTTGATTTTGGTGATTGATAGATATTCTCTCCTAGATACACCAAATGGGCACGTGTTGGAGCAATTAGTGGTCTAATCTATCTTATTTGCGTCTATGTTCTGGGTCTTATTTTTGTTTTTGTGATTATTGGACGTACGAAGTGATAGGAAAATTGAACTGTAGTTATTTCGTATTTTGTAATGGTAGTATGTCTTATTGGGGTTCTTGGAATGACAGGATGGGAATTGCGCAAGATGGAGGGTGAGATTGTTGGAAAGAAGACAAAGAAACATAGGAAGGGCAAGAAGAGTAAACAGACTGCTGACAAAGTGTAATATCGTTGTTTGTTGCATTAGAAGGATCACTCAGAACTAAATTACATAATGACAAGCATTTCTAAGGATCGAATTCCAGTTTCGATGATTGAGACGAATCCCTGAGGATTTTTGATAATCAAGGAACTACTGTACATGCACTTGTCTTCAACTTTTGATACCTAAGAAACTTCATTTTTGGAGTATTTATTTGTCCAGTTATTATAACTAAATCTTTTGGGTTTCTCTTCAATTTTGTAGGCAATATGACTGGAGAATCAGTCTAATTGAGTAGAGAATTGAGTTTTGATCGAACTGGTTATTGGACTCTTTAACTCTTTGTTTCTGTTGATTTAAGAAGCTTACTTGTATTTTATTTGAGCATGGACGATTTAACGCGGTTTCGTTTAAGGAATGTCTTGTCGTGCATTCTCGAGGGTGTGGTGAGGAGAGGTGATATGGTATGAATTGGTTGGATATGTGAGGAAAAGAATTCGGCCCAACAGCCAGTTACTCGCTTTACTGCTTTATCAGAACCCAATATTTCTATTCGAGATTACATTGAAAGGTTTTTCTTTTATTAAATGGTTATGAGAGTAGATTGTACAAGTATTCCAAGTGTAGTGTCGAATGTCTAATTCTTTCTATTATTTATATCGATCGGTTTATTCAGAGCAGCAACATCCAGGTCAACTCTCTAACAATTCATCGAGTTCTTTTGACAAGGTCGTTCTCTATTGGAAACCTGATATGTAGTGTTGTTCTTGCTGCAAAGACATTTGATGATAACTTCTACACGAATAATCATTATGCCCGTGTAGGAGGTGTGCCTGTGGAGGAATTGAATTGTCTCGAGATCGAGTTTCTGTTTACGATCAATTTCAGCCTCTACGTGAGCTGTGAGGATTATCAGCGGTACTATCAGGAGATATACAAACATGCATCAAGTAATATGTGTACTGTGTGCCATGGAATGGACCTTCCGAATCTTATTCTTCGGCAAAATGGGAATGATGGTTCTGTTCTTGATTATGCTAGATACACTGATAGCAGAGATTATTCTCCTACCAATGTCAACTTCAACGCTCAAATGGACTATTAACCTTGTCTGTATATTCCTCCTATTGTTTCGTATTTTCATTTGTTTATTGAAACAAATGTTTGACACAAAGCATTCAACTAAAATAACCACTTAGGCACTCTTTGGTTTTGAGTCAGCACTTCCCGACCTAATTGTAACTCTTTTATCAAACTCGTACAGGTAACGTTTTACATAGAACTGGGAGAACAGAAGAATCATTGTTGCCATGTAGGCAATCATCAACCAGTTCAGCCACAGAGGCTCTTGGCATCCACCACTATATGTAAGGTAACTTTAGATTCTCATACTTGATCACATCCAATACATTAATGATCGTGATAATCACAAACTGAATCAGCTGGAGCTTCGTCAGAATAGATCTCCACCAACACTTTACTCCCAAAATAGAGCACAGGTAATGGGTGTACATAAGCATATGCACGAAAGAATTCAAGAGAACGGGCATGCAATTATCACCACCAGGATACACATGAAGGAAGAGACGGACCATAAATGTGATGCTGCTGTGATGGTACACATGAAGGAAAGTTACTTGACGATAGGATTTACGGAGAATGAACAAGAAGGTATCCGTAAACTCCCAGTACTTTTGCAGATAGAAGACATAGACGTACTACAGTATCACATTTGATCACCACTCCTACATGAGCAATTGCTTTGGAATTCTCTGTATCAAAATCAATATCACTACAATACAGGAACGGCTTCTTGAGGAAGTAGCATGTAAGCATTCCATAGAAACAATAGGTAGCGAGACAAACACAGATGAAGTTATACACAACCATGAAAGGCTTTGGGTTAAAACGTTCTCTCTTTTCCATGAATTTCAACAGTATGAAGATCATAGCAAAGTAAAAAACGTTGCCAATTACCATGGACTTCGTATCCGCGAAAGGAAGACTATCAATATAAGTTTCTAGATGTAAGAAAACGAGATAAACTCGTACGGAGACTCGTGTCTCTAATCACAGCAGTAGTATCAATACCAAACATTAGAGCTAGGAGATATCTTATTCTGTCGCAGGATAAAAAATAAAGTGGCAATAAAGGGAGATATATGGACTTCGTCACTTCCAAACATATGACGTCATCCTATCGTCATGAGTAGAACTTCTTACATCTTATAAATGGAACATACTCTTTCATAAAAATTGAATGCGACCCTCAGTTCTAGAATAGTTTCTCTGTACAGGCCGCTGATGTTATGTATAAATACTGTAATTCAAATTAAACAAATTGTTTTTCGCTATCTAATTATGCAATATTCGAGGAAAAGAGATGATCGCTGTCCATTCCAAGACATGAAATATGAACCCTCAGATCACTTCTTCAGCTACAACAATCCATTCTGCTTCGAAGTAGAAAGAAATCGAATGAACCGAATCACATAGAAAATGGTACCGTTTTTTTGTCACTTTACGAATGCATAACAATTATTCTAATCAGGATCATGGGTAACTGTGCATCAATGTCTGCCACTGCTGAGAGCTCTGTGGCAATGACACGAAGATCTGTGAGTGATGGAACTGAAGAAGCCGCGATGATCTTTTCGAATGGAATGATAACTAGTATGCGCGTTTCTGTATGTGCTATTAAGGTGTGGGTGAAGTGTAGTTATCCTTTGAATGTAACAATCTACCAAATATGGATACTTTGAGTAAAAGTGATCCATTTGTTGTTACATACCTACAGGGGAAAGATAGAAAATGGAATGAAGTGGGCCGTACTGAGATTGTTGTGAATAGTCTCAAGTATGTGATGTATTGTGTCTGAACCTTAGTCCTATGTTTGTAACTCGTATACTGCTGAACTACCAATTTGAATCTGTCCAGCGTCTTCGTTTCCAAGTATATGATGCTGATGAAGGAGAGAATGTGAAGAATGTAAACTTATTGCTTCTTTGATTCATAATAGATCGTTCTTGAAAGACAAGACTTCATCGGTGAGGCTGAGACAGTTCTGTCTGAACTTGTTCATAAAAAGACAGCAACAAAGCTGGATTTGAAGCTCAATGAGAAGAGTCGTGGAACTATAACCGTAAAGTGCGAGGAATTGAATGCGGTTCATGGTGTTGTACGAGGCCAGTTCATCGGAATGGATTTACCTTCATCTCGCTGTTTCTATCGCATTTTCAATATCCTTGATTGATCAGTCTGTTCTCTCCCTAACCACAAGTATGGACGAAAAGAATGGATCTTCTCCCGTATACAAGTCCGAAGTAGCCAAAAATGGAGGATGGAAACCGTTCGAGATTGATGTGGGTATCTTCTGTAATGGAGATTTGGTAGAGTTGGAAATGATATTTTATTGGTAGAATCGTCCATTATCAATTAAGATATACCAATACAAATCAAATGGAAATCATGTTGAGATTGGTGTAGTGTCTGTAAGAATGGTGAATCAATCTGATCTCTAGTCATCCACTCAGAAACTGATTGAAGCTAATAAAGCATCTCTCTCTCTAAGCAATGGGTATGATTGAATTCTCTGTATCAATCATAGTGCCATTTCTATTCCTCACTTCGAGTATGTGAGTCAACCTTCCTTCTTAAATTACATACAAGCTGGACTGGATATCAATTTCATGGTTGCTATTGACTTCACAGGCAGCAATGGTAATCCAAACGATCCTACGTCTCTTCATTATAACAATCCATCTCTTTATATGCAAGGTCGTTTGAATCCATATGAAATGGCGATCTCTGCAATAGGCTCGGTTCTCGAGTTCTATGATACTGATCGTATGTTCCCTACATATGGTTTTGGAGCCTGTCTCAATGGAATGCCTACTGCAAATCATTGTTTTGCATTGAATGGAAATGAAATGAATCCGGAGGTTCCTGGTGTGAGTGGTATTATGGGTGTGTATCATCATACCTTGTCTACTGTTCGATTCTCAGGTCCTACACTCTTCGAGGGTGTGCTATCTAAGGCTGTTGGGTATGTATGAAGACATGAATTTATCGCTAGAATTGCTGAGCAAATCAAACAAGAGAAGAATAAGTACTTGATTCTGCTCATTATTACTGATGGTGTGATTCATGATATGGATGAAACCATACGTATGATAGTGCGAGGTGCTGACGCTCCTTTATCGATTCTTATTGTGGGAGTTGGTAATGAGGACTTTGGTAATATGGAAGTAGCAAAAGAAGGCTCATCTGAGATATAGATTCTTGATGGAGATGATGAACGTCTTTCTTATAATGGAAAGATTGCTTCTCGTGATATTGTGCAGTTTGTCCCAACAAGAGAGATGATAAATCGTTCTCTAGAAGAGATGGCAAAATCCTTGCTGGAAGAGATCCCTGGGCAAGTTACTGATTATATGCATACTGAAGGTATTACTCCTGAAATGATTGCCCGTTGAGGTCTGTGACTCTCCTAAGTCATAGAAATGCGTCCTCTGCAAGTCACTCCAATGTAATTTCGTTTGTGTATAATTCTCTTTCGTTTCTTTGTTCATAAAGCTTGTTTAGAAAAGAATTGAAAACGTGGAAATGGTAGTAACTTACGGAATGACCTCAGAATCCTTGTATTTCTGCTTTCTAAGTATGCCTGTAGAATCAAATAATGAGAAACTAATCGCCGTGATTGGTGATGAAGTGAGGAATGTATACAACACGTAATCAGTCTAGGATACTGTTACTGGACTGTTGCTTGTTGGAATTGGCGATATTTCGGAAAAGAATGGCAGTAATTACTACGTAGTAGACAAAAGTACCTTTTGGACTCATGTTGCTGATAGTGTAGATACAAAGGTAAAAGAGATTGAGGAAACGTTTAAAAGCTTTGTAAAGAGAGGAGATATTGGTATTATTGTCATTAATCAGTGTGTAGGTGTAAAGGGATCATTCGACTCGTAGATTGCTGATATGATTCGTCACATTTTGAATGATTACAAGGAAACAATTCCAACTGTAATTGAGATTCCTAGCAAGGATAAGCCGTAATTGAAGTCATTGGATGGTTAATCAATAGTTTTGATGCTACCCGTGATAATGTCATTCGTAGAGTGGCAAAGATGCTTGGTACTGAGGACATATGAGGATAATGGCGCTATGATTACACCATGTTTGTTGTGAGTTTATTTTCTGGTAGATTGGTATGTACATCCTTTATCACTTTTTTTCCAAGAAGTGAGAATGGCAAGATTGACAATCTTTGGAAACCGTTCCTTTGTTGGAGATGACGATCTTACCTTCATTATGACATATCATGGCTTCATTCGCATCCTTTCATTTTTCTGCTTTCTGTGCAGTATGTACGCGTACTCACCAATTGAAGAGCATGTAATTCCAAAGTAGTTCTGTAAATTTGGATTGAGATATAGATATTCTTTTGGAGGATTCTTATCTGTCCAATTTGCTTTGCTGTCTATTTTATTGATTGTATTTCTTGTAGACGCGGTTTCTCTTTAGGTTGAACTGATTACTGGGTTCATGTCCTATTCTGGATTGATTTTGGAGATATCCTTTGTTTGCTGTTTCTATTAGTCCTTGACATCACTCAAAGAAGCGAAGAGGTGTAAAACAACTCTTTGAAATCCATTGTATTCTACTCATTATTTGTGATACTGACTGTTTTGCATCATGTATGAACGTTGGATCCTTTTGGAAGATGTGATGCGTAGATGTATAGAAACGTATTACCACAAACAGGAAAAACTTTTTATACTTGCATGATTCTCCTTATGATTCTTTCAGGAACTGAAGCTCTTTTGGGCATCGTGCTTCTAGTTATGTTTTTATCTCCCAAAATCACGGAAAACCGAGTACGGCGTGTACTCCATCTGCTCTGCTGTTGTATTATTCGTGATGATGAAGTGATTGATTCTCTTGTTTCTGGAATCATGAAACTGCCTTCATTTGAAAACTTTTCAATGACAGATATTATTGCTGGTCTTTTAATGACTAACATGGTGTATCATGATAAGAAGAAGACCATTGCTGCCATTAGTGATCCTCAGGAGCGATTGCAAGTGAAAACAATGCGCGTCCATGAGTACATCAAATATATGAACAAAAATTCTGATCGATTTCATTTATCCGCGGAATCAATATCTCGAGCATCTTTAGGTAGACATTCATCACTTTTGAACTCGCGTCGTGCTCACAGTATCAGTGGCCATCAGACAAATACAGGTGAAATCGTACACGATGAAGATGGTCGCGAATGTACTGTATTAAGTTACAAGAAGGAAGATGACATTTTCGATAATTTTGATATTGAATGTGGAATTGGAAGTGAAGTGATGCGAAGATTCCAATATGGGATTGACAAGGAACGATTAACTGTAGATATGAAAATGAAATGTGATTATTAGTATTTGGCCCATATGTGTAGATATGCAAATGCAGTCTATGGATTGTCCTTGTTAGAATATCGGTAAATACTCATTGGATAGAGTCTGGTTGAATAGTTACATGGAAAGAAATACGAGAGCACTGATAAAGGAGGTGAATAAGAATCTTCGTCAAACACGACTGAAGGATTACAATCAATTGAAAGTTAGAATAGTTCTGGTATATGAATTATAGATCACTTTACAATCTCTTCTTAGTGACTTTGGAGGTCAGTTGATCTATTGCACAGATGCAAATGTGTAATAACTAGAAGTCATTCTGTGAATGTAGAATTGGTCGAACCCCGTGGTTTATTGCGTATGATACAAAGTATGACAGTGTTGTGATTAGTATTCGAGGAACCTGGTCGATTCAGGATGTGGTCACAGATATATTGGCGGGTGGATTATTTTAATAAGACTCAGTTTTAGACGAACAATCTCTGGAAGAAGCTGGAAAGGAATATGGTTTTGATGGTAAAAATGAATACACACATCGTGTAGAAATATGAAGAACGATTGAGATGTAGGGAATGTATTTGGTGGCAAAAGAGGTGATGACAGATCTGGAGAAATTACGGCTTCTTCCTTGGTTATTTAATAAGGAACCTGCTGATAATCCCAATGTGATGATTGATCAAGCATTATTGGATAAGGTTTGGATTCTATTGATGTTTCAATCATTAGATTACCTCGAGTACCAAGCTTGTGGTTGTAGGTCATTCGCTGGGAGGAGGAGCTGCCTCGCTGATGTCTCTCTTCCTTCAGAAATCCTATCCAAATACTTGCTGTTGTTATGATCCTCCTGGTGAGACCTTCTCTCCAGGCCTGCGTGAATACTCCACTCACTTCATTACAACAACAGTCTTTGGTCATGATATCTTCCCTCGAGTCTCATCATATACTTTTTCTCTCCTCCAAGACAATATCATTGGATCTCTGGCCTATTGTAGACTAAACAAGTTCAAGTATTTCTTCGAGGTTGCTTTCAATCGTGTGAATATGAACACTACCTTCTGTACAGATATCAAGCAAGTTTCTCCTGAAATCCAGGAAGTGTTAGATCAATGGTTGGTCACCGTAGGAAGAGAAACCAGGAATGAATGATAGAGTACGAATTTCAAGAAAACTTTTGCTCGAGAATGTTACTTACCTGGCAATATTGTGTATATTCGATTTGATAAGCTCAGAGTGCGTACAAGACGGGGTCGAAAGAAGACTCTTGTGAAAGAGAATGCTGTTCATGCTGTAGCAGAGGAGTTCTTGGATCTTCGATTAGGTAATCACTTTTTCTTTAATCATTGGATCTTTTTGGTAGCTATTAGTTGGGAGATTGAAATCTAGTTCCCAATCTGGTTGAAACGAGCAGCTGATAACTGTTCATAAGTTCCAGTCTAGTATATATTGTGTTGGTTAGAAACACCTTGAATACAGTCCAAGATACTGAAGAAATGCATAGATTGATGATGATAAAGAGTTGCCCATGAAATCTGTATTAGATTGGTTTTAGAGTAATAAGAAGATTAGAGTAATGGATTAACGAAGTTCAATAAGGATTGATTAAAACAAAGACATGAACAAAGTAGTAA
>JABLTK010118380.1_pt1 | contig 12471 bp, 8 predicted proteins | sample 7160131 | NCBI WGS metagenome assembly JABLTK01 (sample SAMN14651221, study PRJNA627086) | human gut metagenome | isolation source: feces | host: Homo sapiens
ACGCTGTCCCTTGACCCTGCAAGGGGCAATTGCCCCTTGACCCCTTTTCGCGATTGGGTTGGTCGCACTTTCATGCTCCTTCCGCGTGCAGCTTTTGGGGGCTTCGCCTAAGCCCTTGTTTGCTTTCCCAACTTTCCGTGAAGAACCAAACAAAAAGCCGCCCCGAAAGGCGGCGAATGTCAAATTCGCAGCGGATGCCGCTGGGCAAATCAACATCTTGCGCGGAATCATCCCTGCGCCTGGCGCACCATATGGTAAAACGTCCCTTCTCCGCTGAGCGTCACCCGCTTCACCGGCTCGCCCACCACCCGGAATCCCGCCTTCTCGTAGCAGCGAACGGCGCGCGTGTTCCACGTCCGCACTTCCAGATACATCGGCTTGCCCGGATACAGCCGCTGGGATAACTCCCACGCCAGCGCCGTCATCTGCGTGCCGTACCCCTGTCCGCAGTGGTCGGGATGCGCCCCGATGCCGAAAAACACCTCGCTGCCCTCGTCCGACAGGTTCACGAAGCCCACCAGCGTTTCGCCATCGTAAAAGGAATAGAAATTGTTTGCCGGATTCGCAAAACCGTATCCGTGCTTCTTCTGCTCGACATACGGCGGATTGTTGTACATCGCGTATTCGCCGGGGTACTGCCACGCGCAGATGGCTTCCTTCTCGGCTTCGGTGGTCGGATGATACGTCAGCATGGGCGTTTTCCTCCTTGGGGATATTTCTGATTATGCAAAAAACCGGAGGCAGCCTGCGCCGCCCCCGGTCAAATCCTCGATTATTGCAGCACAATGCCTTCCGCTTCCAGCTCCGCGCGGGTGCAGAGCCGCAGCGTCACAAAGTTCTGCTGGCAGATGATGTAGCTGCCGCCTTCACGCGTGTCCTTGTTCTCCAGCGTCACGATGCCCTGCGCGATGCAGTCGTGGTCGGTGCAGCTGGCGTCGGTCATCTCGATGCTCGTCTCCGTGACGTGGATGATGTTCACGCACACGCCGTGAATCAGCCGGTAGTACCCGTCCTCCAGCAGCGGAATCGGCTCGTACGTCTTTGTGCCGACTGTCACAAGCAGGAACGCGACGGCTTCCGACGGGTCGCGAACCGCGCTTGCCATCGGGGAGGGCGCGATGCCGGGGTCAGTGCCGCGCGTCGCCGGGTTCAGCTTCGCGAAGCTCAGCGATTCGTTCGATGCCGCCAGAATTGCCTGCGCGTCGGCAAGGGTTTCCTGCGTCGTCGTCAATTCCGCCTCTGTCGCGGCAAGGGTTGCCTTTGTGGCTTCCAGCTCCGTCGTGGCGGTGGTCAGGCTGTCCTTCGTCGCGGCGAGTTCGTTTTCCGCAGTGGTCAGGGTGTCCTTCGTCGCGGTGAGTTCGGCTTCCTTCGCACTCAGGGTGTCCTTCGTCGTCGTGAGTTCGGCTTCCTTTGCGGTCAGACTGTCCTTCGTCGCGGTGAGTTCGGCTTCCTTCGCGGTCAGGGTGTCCTTCGTCGCGGTGAGTTCGGCTTCCTTTGCGGTCAAGCTGTCCTTCATCGTCGTGAGCTCGGCTTCGGTGGCGGTCAGCGCCGTCTTGGTGTCGGACAATTCCGTCGTGGCGGCGGCAAGGGTGTCCTTCGTCGTGGTCAGCTCGGTTTCAGTGGCGGACAGGCTGGTTTTTGTGTCGGACAGCTCCGTCTGCGCGGCAGTCAGCGTGTTCTGCGTCACCGCCAGTTCGGCTTCCGTCGCGGCGAGCGCTTCCTTCGTGTTCTCCAGCTCATATTCCTTCGCCGGCAGGGATGCTTTCAGCGTGTCCAGTTCGTTCTGCGTGGTGGACAGCGTGTCCTTCACTGCCGCCAGTTTGGTCTGGGTGATCATCAGCGTGTCCTTCGTGGATGCCAGCGTGGTGTCGCGGCTGTTCAGGGCAGTCTGCGTTTCGGCGAGGGTAGCTTCGGTGGATGCGAGGGTGTCCTTTGTGGCGGACAGCTCGGTTTCGCGGTCAGCAAGCGTGCCCTGCGTTTCGGCGAGGGTAGCTTCGGTGGACGCGAGGGTGTCCTTCGTCGCGGACAGCTCAGTTTCGCGGTCAGCAAGCGTACCCTGCGTTTCGGCGAGGGTGGCTTCGGTGGACGCGAGGGTGTCCTTCGCGGCGGACAGGCTGTTTTCGGTGTCCGCTAAGGTGGATTGGGTGGAGGACAGCGCGCTCTGCGTGTCCGTCAGCTGATTCCGGGTGTCCGTCAGCGAATTGTGGCTGACAATGAGACCGGCGCCAAGTGCGATGGAAGAGACTGCCAGCACGATGGCGGCAATCATCCAAATGATGGTCTTTTTCCGGGCGGCAATGGGGCTCATAGCAATCCTCCTAACAAGCGACGAAAATGGGCAGAAAACTTCCGTTTTTTCCAGTTTACCACCATCGGGGGAAGTTGTCAATCTCGAATTTCGCGGAAGCACAAAAAACGCCCCTCCGCCGACAAAAGCAGAGGGGCAGGGGAAGGTGGATTATTCCTGCTTGAGCGCGTCGCGGCTGACGATGGTCATCGTGATTTCGCCCAGCGCAAGGCAGTTGTGGTCGGCGCTGGCGTTGACCAGTTCAATGCCGTCCGCGGTGATGTGGAACAGATTCATGTTGATGCCGTGGATCAGGCAGAAGTAGCTGCCCTCTTCCGGTATCGGGATGGGCGCGCAGGTCTGCTCGCCGACGGTGACGATGAGGTAGTTTTCCGCGTCCAGCGCGGTGGTGTCCGTGCCGGTCAAGGTTGCTGCGTCGGTGGAGAGCAGGTGCAGGAAGAGCATCGGTTCCTTCGCCGCGACACCATCCTTCGCCACCAGCGATTCCTTGATAATCGTAATCAGCGATTCGTTCGTGCCAAGGGCATCCTGCGTCAGCGCCAGCACGTTTTCCGTCGCGGCGAGGGTGTTCTGCACGTTCGCCAGTTCGTTTTCCTTCGCGGTCAGGGCAGCCTGTGCGGCGGTCAGGTCAGCTGCCGCAGCAGTCTGCGCGTCCTTGGCGCAAAGAAAAAACCTCCGAAACACAGCCGCGTTTCGGAGGAAGAAAGATGCATATATAGATGAAGTTACTTCTTCAGTTCAATCCCTTGCCCCTTCAGCCGCGCAACCACGCCGTCAACAACCGCCTGCACTTCGTCGCGGGTGAGCGTGCGCTCCGGGTGCGAGAAGGAGAGGCGAATCGTGATGGTTTTGCCGGTGATGTCGCTGTATGTGCCCAGCACGGTCACCTTCTGCACCAGCGGGGAGTTCTCCGCCTTCACCGCGTCCAGAATCGGCTGGCAGCGATTGACCACGAAGGTCAAATCCTGCTCCATGCCGGGGAAGCGGGACGGCTCGCGGTAGACGATGGGCGCGGGCGCGATGGACGCAAGCGCTTCCATGTCGATTTCGGCAAACACAATTGCCGCCTTCTTGTCGATGTTCTTGCCGACAACCGGGTGCGCCACGCCGATTTCGCCGAGGTCAACGCCGTCCAGCACGATGGCGTTCAGGTTCTTCGGATGCTCATAGGAGTGGGTCGCGGTCATTGCGTGGAAGGACAAATCCTTGTGCAGGATGTCGCTCACGGCGACGCACAGCATGTCGCGCAGGCGGAAATACAGCGTTTCCACGTTATCGACCTTGCTGAAGAGCGTCACGCACAGCTTCTTGTGTTCCTTCGCCAGCTTGTTCTCGTCCACGCCGTCGATGACGTGACCGATTTCAAAGATGCCGAACGACGGCGCATAGCCCGTGTTGACCTTCACCTGGCACAGCTGGGTGGGAATCATGGAGCGGCGCAGCGTCTCAATGTTGGGGTTGGAGGCGTTGAGCAGCTTCACATTGTCCTCAACGGCAATGCCGAGCTTCTTGTAGTCGTCGGCGTACTGCCAGATGTAGGAATGCACCTCGTGCAGCGAATAGCGCTTGACGAGGATGTCCTTCAATTTGTCCTCCACCGTCTTTTCGGTGGACATGCGAACCGGGTAGAGCGGGGATTCCGCCGTGTGCAGGTCGAAGTTGTCGTAGCCGTAGATGCGGGTGATTTCCTCGATGATATCCGCCTTGATGGTTACGTCCTTCGTCGCGCGCCAGGAGGGAACGTCCGCGGTGAAGGAATCGCCGTCCCGCGTCATGCCGAAGCCCAGCGCCGTCAGCGTGTGCATGATTTCGTCGGAGGAAATGTTGATGCCGGTATAGCGGTCAACAAACGCCTTGTCAAAGGACAATTGCACCTTCGGATAGTGGAAGGCGTACTCGTCGGTCAGGCGGGAGGTGACGCGCATTTCCGGGTCGTATTCCTGGAGGAGCTTGACGAAGCGGGCGATGGCGACGGTCGTCATTTCCGGGTCAAGGCTCTTTTCGTAGCGGGCGGAGGCGTCGGTGCGGTGGGCGAGGCGGACGCTGCTCTTGCGGACGGACGCCGCGTCGAAGGTGGCGGATTCCAGCGTCAGGCTCGTCGTGTCATCGACGATTTCGCTGTCCAGACCGCCCATGATGCCCGCGATGGCAACCGGCTTGTCGCCGTTGCAGATCATCAGCGTGTTCGGGTCGATGGTGCGCTCCACCTTGTCCAGCGTCTGGAAGGTGAAGCTCTCCGGGAAGCGGCGGATGCGGATTTTCTCCACCTTGCGGCTGTCGAAGGCGTGCATCGGCTGCCCCATTTCCAGCATCAGGTAGTTCGTCAGGTCGGCGAGGAAGTTGATGTCGCGCATACCGCAGTAGTTCAGGCGGATACGCATCGCCATCGGGCTGACGTGGCGGTTGATGTTCTCCACCCGCAGGCAGGAGTAGCGCTGGCACAGCGGGTCTTCAATCTTCATGTCGATGGCGGGCAGAGTGTTGTACGCCGCCAAATCCGCCACGGGCAGGGCTTTCAGCGGACGGCCGGACAGGGTGGAGAATTCGCGCGCCATGCCGTAGTGTCCCCACAGGTCGGGGCGGTTCGTCAGGGACTTGTTGTCCACCTCGAAGATAATGTCGTCAATGGGGTAGAGCGCCTTCAAGTCCGTGCCGCAGGGAACGTCCTCCGGGATGACCATGATGCCGGAATTGTCGTCGCTGATGCCGATTTCCTTCTCCGAGCAGCACATGCCGTAGGACGTGTACCCGGCGAGCTTGCGCGGGCTGATGGTGATGTCGCCCAGCTGCGCGCCCACCTTCGCGAACGCGGTTTTCATGCCCAGCTGCACGTTCGGCGCGCCGCAGACCACGTCGGTCAGCTGCCCGTCGCCCGCGTCCACCTTCAGCAGGTGCAGCTTGTGGGATTCGGGGTGATTCTCTACGCTGACAATCTGCGCGGCGACAACGCCGGACAAATCCGCGCCCTTGTGGAAAATTTCATTCTCAACTTCCGCCGTGGACAGGGAGAACTGGCGAATCAGCGCCATTTTGTCAAGACCCGTCAGGTCAACGAAGTCGGAAATCCAGTTCATTGAGATCAGCATGTTCGTCTTTCCTCCGCATTACTCGTCGTCCGTGAACTGCGCCAGGCGCGTCAGGCTGCCGCTGTTTAGGTCGCGAATGTCCTTCACGCCGTACTTCATCATGGCAAGGCGCGTCATGCCCAAGCCGAACGCGAAGCCGGTGTACTGCTCCGGGTCGATGCCGCCGGCCTTCAATACTTCGGGGTGAATCATGCCGCAGGGGCACAGCTCCAGCCAGCCGGAATGCTTGCACGACGGGCAGCCCGTGCCGCCGCAGATGAGGCAGGAGATATCCAGCTCAAAGCCCGGCTCAACGAACGGGAAGAAGCCCGGACGCAGGCGGACTTTGATGTCCTTGCGGAACACCTCGCTCAGCATCGTCTTCATGAAGTAAATCAGGTTCGCGATGGAAATATCCTTATCCACCATGATGCCTTCCATCTGGAAGAACGTGTTCTCATGGCAGGCGTCGGTCGCCTCGTTGCGGAAGCAGCGGCCGGGGAAAATCGCCTTAATCGGCACGCCGTCGTTCACCAGCGCGTCGCGGTAGCGGCGGTAGATGGCGTTCTGGGCGGCGGAGGTCTGCGTTTTGAGCAGCTGCCCGTTGTCCAGATAATAGGTGTCCTGCATGTCGCGCGCGGGGTGGAACTTCGGAATGTTCAGGCTCTCGAAGCACTCGTAGTCCGTCACCACCTCGGCGTAATCTTCCACCGTGAAGCCCATCGACTTGAACACCTGCTCGCACTGGCGCTGCACCAGCGTAATCGGGTGATACGACCCGCGGGTCATGTCCGGCGGCATGGAGATGTCAAATTCGGGCAGGGCGTTGATTTCGCGCTGCAATTCCTGTGCCTTGAGCGCCTCCAGCTTTTCCGCCAAGGCGACGGTAATCGCGGTCTTCAGCTCGTTCGTCTCGCGCCCGACGGTCTTTTTCTGCTCGTCGGTCAAGCCGCCCATGCCCTTGAGCGCGTCGGTCACTTTGCCCTTGCGGCCGAGGTAATTCACGCGCAGGGCTTCCAGATCCACCATGTTGGCGATCTTCTTCAGCTCGGAATCAAAGCTGCTTTTCAGGGCTTCGATCTTCTCGTTCATTCCGGATGTTCCTCCTTACAGTTGGATGAAAAAAGCCCGTCCCATCGTTTGATGAGACGGACTGAATCCGCGGTACCACTCGTCTTGCGGCAAAGGAAAAAATCCCGCTGCCGCCGCTTGATGGGCGATAAGGCTGCCCACGCCGAAAAACTCGCGGGATGAAGGTTCACGCCGTGCGCCCTGCCGCCTCGCACCACCCGGCGGCTCTCTGATATCCTATTTTCTGCATTCGCCTGTGCCATCTGCTCGCGCCTTTTTCCTTCTGGCGTCCGCTCGTTCCACTTAGCGTAGCGCTGCTACGCTGCGTTTCACTCCCGTTAGCCAGCAGAAGAAATTCGCTTCGCATCTTGGCACATTCTCATTTGGAAATAGGAAGGGGACTTGCACACGCTACTGTTTCCCGGTCATCGCTTCCAATATTTCGCTGACTTTCGTCGGCACGCTCTATCTTACCATAGCCGAACGACTTTTGCAAGCGGAAAAGCGAAAATAATGCGGAATGGAGGACGGAAACGCGCACCGAAGTAAAAATCTTTCCATCTTACAGGCGAACAAACCATGAATTTTTCCGATTTCTTATTTACAAGCCATTTTTTTGTGCTATACTGTAAGATGCGTTATCATGTAAAGCGCGATTCAGGCGCTTGCGTGAAAGTCCGCGCGGGGGAGGGACAAAATGCCCTCCGCACAAGGCGCGGCAGGGAACTTCGCGCACAAACGCGCGGAAGAAAGGAAAGGAAGCCGGATGAGCAACAGCCGTCCACCCTATGATGGCGCCGGGGACGCCGGACAGAATCCTCAGCAGCCCGGTTTTTCGCAGGGCAATTATCCGCCGGCGCAGGGCTATGCCCCGAATGGCGGCTACGCGCCCAATGATGCCTATGGTCAGGGCTACGCGCCGCAAAACGGCTATGGTCAGCAGGGGTATGCGGATTATCAGCAGCCCTATGGTCAGCAGGGATACCAGCAGCCATACGGTCAGCAGGGATACCAGCAGCCCTATGGTCAGCAGGAATATCAGCAGCCATACGGTCAGCAGGGTTATCAGCAGCCGTATGCCCAGCAGCCTTATCAGCAGCAGCCGTATGACCAGCAGGGGTTTGTGCAGCCCGGCGGGTATCAGCAACCCTACGAGCAGCAGGGGTATCAGCAGGGGTACAGCCAGCAAAATCCGCAGGAAACGGATTTGCCGCCGGAGCAGCAGTACGCGCAGTACACCCCCGACGGTCAGCGTGTGTACCCGACGTCGGGGCGCAGCGGCTTCCGGGTGCAGCCGGCGGCGCACAGGGAAATTCCGTGGGATACGATTGCAAAAGTATTGATGTTCGGCGTGCTGCCGATTCTTTTCATCTTGAGCATGGTCTTTGCGTGGACGGCGGTGAAGTGGGTCGTCCTCGTCGGCGCGGTGGCGAGCATCGCCGCGATGTGGCTCCGCGAGCTGGTTACGCCCAACGCGCGGCTGGTGCTGTCGCTTTTGCTGGCGTCGGCGGCGGTCGTCTGCCTCGTCAGCGCACTGGCGACGAACGCGGCGGACAATCAGAACCCCGCGCAGCCGAATCAGTCCGGTCAGATGCAGCAGGGGAGTACATCAGGCAATAACCTCGATGTCAACCTGACCGCGACGGACACGCCCAATCCCGCGCCCACGCCCACCGCGACGCCTGTGGATGACTCCGAGGAGTGCTACGCGCAGCTGCATTCCTTCTTCACGCTGTGGAAGAACAACGCCATCAGCCAAATGGTCAACCTGACGGCCCCGTCGTGGCGCAGCAGCATCAAGGGCGGCACGGACGCGGTGACGCAGAAGCTCTTCGGCGAGGTGCTGACCAACCGCACGCCCGTCAGCTGGGATTTCACGGCCATCACGGGCACATCGAACGACATCGCCCGCATGGTCACCGTGCGCGCCGTCATCAACAAGAACAACACCCTGGGCGAAAGCGTCTACCTGTGGAAGGTGCGCATGGTCAAGGAGGACGGCGTGTGGTACGTTGACCCCGCGACGCTGCAAAGCAACGAGCAGGAAAGCACCGCCACCCCGACGAATGCCCTTGCCACCCAGCCCGTGCTGAACACCAGCCATCCGGACTTGATTCTCTACTACAACCAAAACGGCGGAACGTATTACCACATCGACCCGAACTGCGCGTCCATCAATCAGCGGTATCGCCCGCTGACGGCATCCTTCAAGTGGACGCAGATTGACGACGAACCGTACAAAAACCTGGAGCAGTGCAAGGTGTGCGGCGCACCCCTGCGCGAAGACAAGAGCAACTGATACTCACATATAATATTAGGAGGACAACACGATGGACACCAATGCCAAGCTGTATCAAGACATGACGAAGATTCTCGTTAAGCGTGAGGACATCCAGAAGGCCGTTGCCCAGCTGGGACGGGAAATCACCCGCGACTATCAGGGCCGCGATCTGGTGATGGTCTGCATTTTGAAGGGCGCAAGCGTCTTCTTCTCCGACCTCATCCGCGAAGTCGATTTGCCCGTGACGCTGGATTTCATGGCGCTTTCGAGCTATCGCAACTCCACCAAGTCCTCCGGCGTGGTCAATCTGGAGAAAGACCTGTCCGTGTCCATCAAGGGGCGCGACGTGCTGATTGTGGAGGACATTGTGGACAGCGGAAACACGCTGTTCTACCTCGGCAAGTATTTGATGGGCCGCGGCGCGTCCTCCATCCGCATTGCGACGCTGCTGGACAAGCCCGACCGCCGCAATCCTGAACACAACCTGACGGTGGATTACCACTGCTTCAAGATTCCGGATGAGTTCGTCGTCGGCTATGGGCTGGATTTCGCCGAGAAGTACCGCAATCTGCCGGACATCGGCGTGCTGGACAGCCGCGTGTACGGCGCGGCGCGCGAATAAATCAGCCGATTCTTCCCCCAATAAAGATAAAATTTTTGTAAAGATGGATTTTTCCGCACACGTCATTCGTCTATATGGGTATACGCCGCAACAGGCGGATGGCGCTGGAACGGAAGGAGGATGCTCGCATTGAAGAAGTCTCGCGGGATGTTCGGCTACGTCGCGGTTCTGCTGCTGATGGTGCTCACCATTTCGATGCTGTTCACCAACGGCTTTGGCAGCAATACCCGTGACCGCCGCATCACCTATCCCCAGCTGCTGACGATGATTGAGGAGGGGCAGGTTCGCTCCGTCGCCATCCGTGGCACGTCGCTGGTGGGCGTGACGACAACAACAACGGTCGCCGACGCGGATTTCCCTGACAAGAACTACGATTTTGAAACCATCATCGGCGCTGATTTCATCGTCACCGCGCGGCAAATGCAGGCGGCGAAGCTTAATAAGCCGCTGGACGAGGTGTCCGTCAAGGATTTGCCATTCACCATCATCTACCGTCAGCCGCTGACCACCCCGTGGTGGTATGATTTGATTCCGCTGGCAATTTCGCTGGTGCTCTGCGGCGTGATGTTCTGGCTGATTATGCGCGCGCAGACCGGCGGCAACGGCAAGGTGATGAACTTCGGCAGAAGCCGGGCGCGCATCCATGACCCGAACAAGAACAAGGTGACGTTCGCCGACGTCGCGGGCGCGGAGGAAGAGAAGGAAGAACTCAAGGAAATGGTGGACTTCCTGCGCAACCCCAAGGCGTACATTGACATGGGCGCGCGCATCCCCAAGGGCGTGCTGCTCATCGGCCCGCCCGGCACGGGCAAAACCCTGCTGGCAAAGGCGGTTGCGGGCGAGGCGGGCGTGCCGTTCTTCTCCATTTCCGGCTCTGACTTTGTGGAGATGTTCGTGGGCGTGGGCGCGAGCCGCGTCCGTGACCTGTTCGACCAAGCCAAGCGCGCTGCTCCGTCCATCATCTTTATTGATGAGATTGACGCGGTGGGTCGCCACCGCGGCGCGGGTCTGGGCGGCGGACACGACGAACGCGAGCAGACGCTGAACCAGCTGCTGGTCGAGATGGATGGCTTCGCAATCAACGAGGGCGTTATTGTCATGGCGGCGACGAACCGCCGCGACATTCTTGACCCCGCGCTGCTGCGTCCCGGCCGCTTTGACCGCACGATTCTCGTCAATTACCCCGATATGGCGGGGCGTGTTGCCATCCTGAAGGTGCACGCCAAGGGCAAGCCCCTTGCGGATGATGTGGATTTGGAGAATATCGCCAAGCGCGTGCCTTTCTCCACCGGCGCGGAGCTGGAAAACATCATGAACGAAGCCGCGATTCTGGCGGCGCGCGGGCGCTTGAAGGCCATCAATCAGCAGACGCTGGTGGAGGCAATCTCCCGCGTGCAGATGGGCCCGGAGAAGCGCAGCCACAAGGTGACGCAGCGCGACAAGCGCATGGTCGCCATCCACGAGGCGGGTCACGCCATCGTCGGGCACGTCCTGCCCAACTGCGACGAGGTGCACCTGATTACCATCGTCCCGCGCGGGCAGGCGGGCGGCTACACGCTGTCCCTGCCGACGGAAGAGGACGATTTGCAGACTTACAGCCAGCTGATGGACTTCGTGGCGATGGGGCTGGGCGGTCATGCCGCGGAGCAGCTTTATCTGGGTGAGTTCACCACCGGCGCAACGAGCGACCTGAAGAAGGCGACGGAGGTCTGCCGCCGCATGGTGACGCAGTTTGGCATGAGCGAAAAGCTTGGCCCGGTCTATCTTGACGGCGATCAGGAAGTGTTCGTCGGCATGGAGTTTGGGCAGAGCCGCGGGTACAGCGAAGAAATGGCGGCGCGCATCGATGCGGAAGTCAAGCGCCTGCTGGAGGAATGCTACCAGAAGGCGGTGGATGCCCTGAACGCCAACCGCGACCGCATGGAGAAGCTGGTGGACGCGCTGCTCAAGTACGACACCATCAGCCGCCGCGAGTTCGTCACCCTGATGGAAACGGGTGCGCTGCCGGATATTCAGGATGCCGACACCCGCACCACGGGCGACGTGATGATGCAGGATATGGCGGACGAAAAGAAGAAAGAGAATTCCGAAAAGTCCGCCGAAACGCCTGAAAAGAGCGCGGAAACGCCTGATAAGACGGCGGATGCGCCCGAAAATCACCCGACTGACCCCCATGAAGCCTGATTTGCACACCCACACCACTTCCTCCGACGGGCTGCTTACGCCCGCGGAGCTGGTGGCGCTGGCGGACAAGCACCGCGTGACGCTCCTTGCTGTGACCGACCATGACACGTTTGACGGCGCGGCGCAGCTGCTGGGAAAACCCGCGCCGATGCCGATTCTGCAAGGCGTTGAATTGTCCCTGCGCGATATGCCCGGCCTGCACCTGCTCGGCTACGGGCGCGGGACGGATACGCCCCTGCACCGCAAGGTTCGGGCACTGTCCCAAATGCGGCTCGGACGCGCGCGGCAGATGGTGGAGAAGCTGAACGCGCTGGGCTATCCGCTGGATTACGACGAAATCGCCCGCGAAGCCAAAGGCAGCGTCGGTCGGCCGCATATCGCCCGCGAGATGGTCAGCCACGGCTATGTGGTGGACACGCGCGAGGCGTTTGACCGCTTTCTGGCGGATGGCGCACCGGCGTATGTGGCGGGGGAGCGCCTGAGCATGGCGGAGGCGCTGCCGCTGATGCGGGAAAGCGGCTTCGTGCCCGTTCTGGCGCACCCGATGGAGCTGGAGAAGACCGGCGCGCTGCTGCGCCATCTGCTCGGCGTTTGGCAGGAGCAAGGCTTGCGGGGCGTTGAGGTCTACCACCCATCCGCCGGACGCGCTACGCCCCTGCTGGATTTGACCGCGCGGCGCATGGGCTTTCTGGTCACCGGCGGCAGTGACTTCCATGGCGATGGCGACCGCCACGGCATGGTCGGCTGCACCGCGCCGATGTGGGCGAGGGCGGCAGATGATGTGGAGAAATTGCTGCAGGCAGTGGAAGATGCTGAAATCATGTGATATAATACTATTTCCAGATTCACCTGCGCCATCTGCTTGCGCCTTTTCCCTTCTGGCGTCCGTTCATTCCACTTAGCGTAGCGCTGCTACGCTGCGTTTCATTCACGTTAGCCA
>JABLTK010011747.1_pt1 | contig 12469 bp, 10 predicted proteins | sample 7160131 | NCBI WGS metagenome assembly JABLTK01 (sample SAMN14651221, study PRJNA627086) | human gut metagenome | isolation source: feces | host: Homo sapiens
TACATGATCGAACATCCGACATTTCACTCCGCTCAGGATGACGAAATGCGCCGCGAAGCATAAATCATGGCGATGCCATGAGCTGGCATTCCAGTCATTAGTCACTAGTCACCAGTCACTTGAGATTCCTAATCCCTAGCTACTAATTCCTAGTCACCAGTCCCTAGCCCCCAAAACAAAATCGTTCGCCCTTATGAAATTGTAAAGGCGAACGATGTATGCATTATTTCAGTTCAGCAGCTTCTTCTTTCAGTTCGAAGGATTCCAGCTGATCTCCCTCTTTGACGTCACGATAGCTGTCGATGGCGATGCCGCATTCGAAGCCGGCAGCGACTTCCTTCACGTCATCCTTGAAGCGGCGCAGCGATGCGATCTTGCCTTCATGGATAACGATGCCGTCGCGGATCAGGCGCAGCTGGCAATTGCTGGTGATCTTGCCGTCCTGGACGTAGGAACCGGCAACGATGACCTTCGGTGTGTGGATGACCTGACGGATCTCCGCATGGCCGAGGACCACTTCGCGGATGGTCGGCGAGAGCATGCCTGCCATCGCCGCCTTGACATCATCGATGCAGTCATAGATGACACGGTAGAGACGGACATCGACGCCGTCCTTTTCCGCCATGGCACGTGCATTGGCATCCGGACGGACGTTAAAGCCGATGATGAGTGCATTGGATGCCGAAGCAAGCATGACATCGGATTCATTGATCGCACCGACGGCGGAGTGAACGATGGAGATGCGGACCTCTTCGCTCTTGATGGCCTGCAGGGACTGTACGAGCGCTTCGACGGAGCCCTGGACGTCAGCTTTGATGATGACGTCGAGTTCCTTCATTTCGCCTTCCTTGATCTTTTCGAAGATGTTGTCAAGGGTGACCTTCTGGACACTTCTCTGTTCCTCTTCCTTCGCACGGGATGCACGGATCTCAGCGATATTTCTGGCCTTCTTTTCATCCATGACGAAGAAGTGGTCGCCGGCTTCCGGCACGCTGTCCATGCCGAGGATCTCGACCGGGACAGACGGTTCCGCACTCTTCATCTTGCGGCCGTTTTCATTGTTCATCGCGCGGACGCGGCCCCAGCTCTTGCCGGCCAGGATGCCGTCACCGATATGGAGGGTACCGTTCTGGACAAGGACGCTCATGACCGGGCCTCTGCCTTTATCCAGCTGAGCTTCGACGACGACGCCGTATGCTTCGCGGTTCGGATTGGCCTTGAGCTCCTGCATTTCAGCGACGAGGAGGATGTTTTCCAAAAGATCATCGAGCCCGATCTTTTTCTTCGCGGAGATCGGTGTCATGATGACATCGCCGCCCCAGTCTTCAGCGAGCAGGCCTTCTTTGGCGAGCTCTTCCTTGATACGGTCCGGGTTGGCGCCCGGTTTATCGATCTTGTTGATCGCGACCATGATCGGTACACCGGCATTCTTCGCGTGATGGATCGCTTCGATGGTCTGCGGCATGACGCCGTCATCGGCTGCTACGATGAGGACAGCGATATCGGTCAGCTGCGCGCCGCGGGAACGCATCGCGGTAAAGGCTTCATGGCCCGGGGTATCGAGGAAGGTGATCTTGTGATTTTTATAACGGATCTGGTATGCACCGATGCGCTGGGTGATGCCGCCGGCTTCGTGGAGTGCGACATTCGTCTGGCGAAGAGCATCGAGCAGTGTGGTCTTGCCATGGTCGACGTGGCCCATGATGGTGACGACAGCCGGTCTTGGCTTCAGGAAGCGCGGATCATCCTCTGCAGGGATATACTCGGTCGGATCCGCCGGAGCTTCTGCTTCGATCAGGGTGATGCCGAATTCTTCTGCCAGGATCTCGATGGTGTCGCGGTCCAGGTTCTGGTTGATGGTCGCCATGACGCCGTCCATCATGAGTGCTTTGATGATCTCGCTGACTTCACGTCCGAAAAGCTCAGCCAGCTCCTTGACGGTAACGCTCGGCGGCAGCTCGACTTCTGTCGGGTACGCAGCCACTTTCTTTTCATTTGTGTGTTTCTTCTTCTTGCTCTGGCTCAAAGAACGGGCCATGAGGGAACCGCCTTCCTTCTCTCTGCGGCTTCTTTCCCAGTCCTTCTTCGTCTTTTTCTTAGCCGGTTTTTCCGCTCTTCTGGTGACCGGCTTCTGCGCGGTCTCTTCTACCGGAGCCTTGGCAGCAGCTGCCGGGCGCTGCGGACGAGCCGGACGATCGGTCTTCGGGCGGTCACCGTTTCTGTCATTCTTGAAACGGTCATTTCTTCCATTGCCGCCACTCTGTCCATTTCTTCCTCCCTGCGGGCGGTCGCCGGTGCGGCTGAAACGATCGTTTCTCTGACCGTCTCTTCCCTGAGAGCGGCTCCCCCCGTCACGACGTTCGCCGTTTCTATCATTTCTGCCTTCGCTTCTTCCATCGCGTCTCTGGCCTTCTCTTCTTCCGTCACGGCGCCCATCCTGACGGGATGCCTCTCTCGCCGGACGGGACGGGCGTTCTGCCGCTTTGGCCGGCTCTGCCTTCGGCGCTTCCTTCTGCGGAGCTTCTGCCTTCGGAGCCGGTTTCGGAGCCGGTTTCGGAGCTTCTGCCGGCGCTGCTTCTTCCGTGGAGTAGGAGGAGTAGGAGGACTGGCGGGCATTGCCCTTCTTGCCATTCGGCTGGCCTGCCTGATCAAAACGGACGGTACGCATCACCGGGCGCTTTGCCGCTTTCTTCTTTTCCGCAGCAACGTGACGCGCGAGGATGGACTTGCCATTGTCATCCACGCCGGAGAGACGGTTCGTCACATCGACATGACCGGCTTTCAAAATTTCAATGACCTCTTTATCTGTCTTGCCAAATTCCTTGGCAAGTTCATAAACTCTGTACTTCTTTTTCTGCATAAGCAGCCTCCCAAGTGTATGTCAATTTGATTCATGGTTTATTATCGCAGAAATGGGACTCCTATTCGTCGGCCGCTCTCTGTCGACGAGCGGCTCTAAGGCCCATTTCCATCTGCCCCTGGCAGCTATCTTTCAGCCAGCGCCTTGTCGATCTTTTCAGCGATCGCGCGGCTGAAGCCTTTATCTGTGATGAGCGCCGCTGTGCGCACCCCTTTGCCGAGGGCGCTGCCCAGCCTTTCCTTTTCTCCAAACAGTCTGTAGGAGATATGCGCTCTTTCTGCAGCATTTCTGTACTCATCCTTTGTTCTTGGGGAGCTGTCTTCCGTGATAATGAGAAGGGCCCCTTTCGGAGCTTTCACATTTTTCAGCCCTTCTGCCACCTGTTCATTTCCCGAAAGCAGACGACCTGCCTTCATACAAAGGCCAAGCATGCGGTATACCGGCTCATCCATTCTCGATCTGTTCCTTCAGCGCATCGTATACATCCTTGGATACCGGACGCTTCAGGGATCTCTCAAGACCATGGGACTCGTAGGCCTTGGTAAAGCACTCGATATCGTCACACACGTAGACGCCGCGGCCGGATTTCTTGCCCGTACGGTCGAGCTCGATGAGCCCCGTCGGCAGAGCCACGATACGGAGCAGCTCCTTCTTCGGCTTCAGCTCCTTGCAGCCTACGCACATGCGCATGGGGATCTTTTTTACTTTCATTCCTTAGCTTCCTCCCCCATATCGCTTTCGATATCTCCCAGAATGTCGTCATCGAGATCGGCGCTGTCGGTCTCACCGAAGCCTTCCTCATTCGCCTGCGTTTCGCTCTTGATATCAATCTTCCAGTTCGTCAGCTTGGCAGCCAGGCGGGCATTCTGACCTGCTTTGCCGATGGCAAGCGACAGCTGGTAGTCCGGTACGATGACATAGGAGGATTTCTCTTCTTCCCATACGGAAACGGAAACGACCTTTGCCGGGGAGAGGGCATTGGCGATGTAGATCGCCGGATCTTCGTCCCAGCGGACGATATCGATCTTTTCATCATGCAGCTCGTTCACGATATTCTGTACACGCTGTCCCTTCGGCCCGACACACGCACCGACCGGATCGACAGCCGGATCCATCGCATATACGGCGATCTTGGAGCGGGAGCCCGCTTCACGGACGACACTCTTGATCTCCACGGTGCCGCTGTAAATTTCCGGTACCTCCAGCTCGAAAAGTCTCTTCAAGAGGCCCGGATGGGTCCTCGAGAGGATGATCTCCGGTCCCTTCGTGGTCTTTCTGACTTCGAGGACATAGCACTTGATCTTATCGTTCGGCTGGAATTCTTCGCCTTCGATCTGTTCTGCAAAAGGCAGGATCCCTTCCACGCGGCCGAGGTCGACAAAAATAGTGCGGGATTCATTCCATTTCACTACGCCGGTGATCACATCGCCTTCACGGCCGGAGAATTCGTCATAGATGGAGCCTCTCTCGGCTTCACGCAGCTTCTGGATCATGACCTGCTTGGCGGCCTGCGCTGCGACACGGCCGAAATTCTTCGGTGTCACATCGATGCGGAGCATGTCGCCTGCTTCATAGCTGCGGTCGATCTTCTTTGCCTCTTCCACCGTGATCTCATTGATTGCATTTTCAGAGTCTTCATGGATCTCGTCCACGACGGTCTTTTCTTCATAAATTTTATATTCGCCGGTTTCACGGTTGAGAGAAACCGAAGCCTTGGCATTGCTGCCGCTTTCCTTTTTATAAGCGGTCAGAAGCACCATTTCCAGTGCATCAAATACCATATTTCTGTCAACCTTTTTGATCTTGACCAGGGCTTCTACTGCTTCCAATAATACCTTGCCGTCCACGATGAACTATTCCTCCTCGATTAAAACGAAAAATGAAGTCTTACCTGTGAAATTTTATCTCTATGCAATGCGATTTCCTTACCGCCATCGAGCGTCAGCGCCAGATCACCCTCCTCGGTGAGCCCTTCCAGATGCGCAGTGAACGCTTTGCTGCCGCCTGCCTCTTCGAGCGGAGCAAACAGCTTCACATCCACATCGCTTCCCGCATAGCGGCGGAAATCCTTATCCTTCTTCAATACACGATCGAGCCCCGGAGAAGAGACCTCCAGCATGTAGTTATCCGGGATGATATCCTTCTCATCCAGGATCTCGCCGGCCTTCTCACTGATGCTCTGGCAGTCTGCGAGATCCACGCCGCCTTCCTTATCAATGAAAATGCGAAGGATCCAATTCCTTTCACGGACATACTCGACATCGACAAGTTCGATGCCGTCCGCATCCAGGATCGGTTCCAGCAAAGCTTCTACGGCTTCTTCGATTGCTTTATGTGCCATGATAAGCCTCCTTGAAATCAATCAAACGTGAACGCCGAAGTGCTCCTGAAAGAGCAAGGGCTCCATAGATCGCAACATCAGTGCGATAAAAAATATGTCCCTTCCCCGATGCGCATGCGTCCGTTCACGAAACTGTTCCATATATAAGAAAAAGTGAGCCGCAGCTCACTCACCAGGAAATTCTATACACATAACTTGCGATACTATTATACCATACGTTGTAAAGGGAAAGCAATAAAAAAGGTTCAGGGTTCAGGGTTCAAGGTTAGCCTCCGAGCGTGCTAAGTTTGAAAGAAGGGATGAGTGGCTAGGGATTAGGAGTCTCAAGTGATTGGTAACTAGTGACTGGCATGCCAGCTCATGGCATCGCCATTATTTATACTTCGCGGCGCTTCCTTATTTTTATGCGCCGCACCTTCATTTCGCATTTCTCATTTCTAATTTCTCATTCAATCAAGGGGTGAGCTGCCCCACGGGCGAGCCCTGAACCCATCAACCTGAACCTTGAACCCTCTAATCCTCGATCACCGGATGCTCATAGAGCTCCTTCAGATCCTTCACCAGATGCTTCTCGATCGCCGCCTCAAGGGCTTCTATGGTTTTGGCATCGTACTGATGAATGATGCCCGGGATGCCCTTGGCACGAAGCTCGCCGTAGTATTCATCGCGATACATGTTATAGAAGAAAAGGATCCCTGTATCTTTTTCTTCACACTCATAGGCAGCGATGATGTAGGAGCCGTTCAGCCCAAGGAGCGGCATTTTCGGCGCAATGACGCGCACATAGTGCCCGAGCTTCTCCGGCAGCAGCTCTTCATAGTCCCAGACCATGAAGCCCTTGCCCTCGACCAGAATGGAGACCTTCTCGCGATGGATGAGCTCCTTCTCGATCGCCTCCGGTGTCAGCAGTTTCACGAGGCGTTTAAATTCCTCAAGATCGCCCGTGATGCATTCGATCTCCGTCAGCGTGATCATGTGCAGATCCATCTTCACCATGTAATCCGCCGTTTCCTCATCGTATAAGACGCGGATCTTCCATCCATTCGACTTGTGAAACCAGCCGAAGGCATAATAAATGCGGTCGTGCTGCTCATCAATGATGCGAAGCTCATAGTCGCCGATGACCGGGGGAAGATCCTTCTCCTCGTACCAGGCAAGCAGCTTCTCGCGGCGCTCCGCACGCGCCTTCTTTGTTTTTTCATCCACGTCAGCCATGGTGACTCCTTTCTAAATGAGACTATGAGACTGGAAGACTAGGAGATGTTAGACATTAGACATTAGACTTCGGATTTCAGACTTCAGACTTCTAGCATCTGACCTCTGACTTCTGATTCCTAGTCACTAGTCCCCAGCCACTAATCCCAGTCACTTCTCCGCCAGTTCTGCCTCAAGCCTGTCTCTGGCTGCGGTGACGGACTTCACAAATTCCCGCGTTTCCGGGAAAGGGATCTGGTTCATATCAGAGAAGCCTTCCTTCCAGCCATAGTCCTTCATCCACTGGTCCACATTGCCGCGGCCCGCATTGTACGCGGCCAGCGCAAGGACTTCATTGTTGTGATACTCCTTCAACAGGTAATTGATATACCAGGCGCCCAGCGGGATATTCTCCTCGGGACGCTCCAGACGGTTCGCCGGAAGGCCGCTTTCCTCGGAGATCCACTCTGCGGTATCCGGCATGAGCTGCATCATGCCGATCGCGCCCACATGGGAGACCGCCTTTTTATCGAATTTACTCTCCGTCAGGATGACGGCTTCTAAAAGAGCCGGCGAGATCTCCTCCTTCTTCGCGCTCTCTGAAATGAGGAGAGAGATCTCCCGCGAGGGACGCATGAAGGAAATGTCTGAAAGGATGTAGACCGCAAGACCGCACAGAATGGCCAGAAGAAGGGTGAAGAGCATAGCCCCCGTATTTCCCTGATGTCTGTGGACTTCTCTCTTTTTCCGTTTCAAAGCGGTTCTCATGGATTCAGCTCCTTTCAGGCAAAAATGATGTAGGGTTCAGGGTTGTGGTGGCGGCTTCGCCGCGAATATATATGGGGCGATGCCCGAAGGCTGACTTCTCCCTCCTTCCAGAGGAAGGGGCGAGAGGATGGTCTGGGCGATGCCCGAAGTTTGAAACTGGCGGTTTTCTCGTATCGCAAACCCAATCCCTAGCTACTAATCCCCAGCTACTAATTTCTAATCACCAGTCCCTAACGCCCCTCATCCGTTCCTTCGCCTTCGCGAGGGCTTCTCTCACCTGGCGGCGGGTATCTTCGACGGAGCGGCTGTTATCGATGATGACATCCGCATAGTTCAGCTTATTGTCCGTCGGCATCTGCTTATGGATGCGGTCAAGGACCTGCTCTCTGGTGAAGCCGTCGCGGAGCGTGACACGCTCGATCTGCATTTCCAGCGGTACCTTGACGATCCAGACCTCTTCCACACGCAGCTGCCAGGAGATCTCCAAGAGGAGCGGCATGTCGAGTACAACAAGGTCATGACCTTCCTCCTGAGCCTTCAGAAGCTCTTCCTGCGTGCGGTGCCAGATGAAGGGATGGATGATGGCATTCAGCTGCTGGCGTTTCTCTTCCTTCGTGAAAACGATCTCTGCCGTTTTCAGCCGATCGAGCGTCCCATCCTTATTGAAAATGGCCTCGCCAAAGGCGCGCCGGATGTCTTCCATGGCCGCACTGCCCGGCCGCACTGCCTCGCGTGCGAGCATGTCCCCATCGATGATGGGGATCCCCAGCTCCTTCAGGTAGGAGGAGACTGTGCTTTTCCCGCAGCCTACGCCGCCGGATAATCCGATACGATACATAATGAGATAACTTCCTTTGAATGATAATGAGAAAAGGGGTAAGGGTTCAAGGTTCAGGGTTCAGGGTTGTGGTGGCAGCTTCGCTGCAATTACATATGAAGCGCTGCGAAGGTTTGAAATTAGTGGTTTTCTTGTATCGCAAACCTAATCCCTAGCTACTAATCCCTAACCCCTAGTCACCAGCCTCTCCGCTCACTTCGTTTCCGCCCAGTTCTTCCCCGCATTGACGTCGGCGAGGAGCGGGACTTTGAGCGTGACGACGGACTCCATCGTTTCTTTTAAAAGAGCAGCGATCTCCTCTTTTTCCTCCGCCACCACCTCTGCGACCAATTCATCATGGACCTGCAGAAGGACGCGGCTCTTATAGTGGCCCTTCCTCAGCTCGTCATAGACGGCGATCATCGCCATCTTCATGATATCTGCAGCCGTGCCCTGGATCGGTGTATTCATCGCCATGCGTTCTGCGAGTGAACGGCGCATGAAATTTTTGCTGCGGATGTCCGGAAGCTCGCGATAGCGCCCGAAAAGCGTGACGGCGCGTCCCGTCTCCCTGGCCTCTTCGATCATACGCTGCATGAAGTCATGAATCTTCGGGTAGCGGGCATTGTACCTGTCGATATAGTCCTGCGCCTGCTTGGGCGTGATGCCGAGCTGCTTGGACAGGCCGAATCCGCTGATACCATAAATGATGCCGAAATTGACGGCTTTCGCATGGCTTCGCTGCTCGTCGGTGACTTCTTCGAAGGGGATGCCCAGCACTTCGGCCGCGGTGCGGCGGTGGATGTCCTCATGGTTCGCAAAAGCAGCAATCAGGCTCTCATCACCGCACATATGCGCAAGAATACGGAGCTCGACCTGCGAATAGTCCGAAGAGATGAAGCAGTCATAGCCCTCGCCCGGTACAAAAAGGGAGCGTATCTTCTTTCCTTCCTCCGTGCGGACAGGGATGTTCTGCAGGTTCGGATCCGAGCTTGAAAGACGGCCCGTAGCCGTCACCGTCTGGTTGAAGGAGCCATGAATGCGGCCCGTTTCCTTACGGATGAGCTTCGGCAGCGCTTCGAGATAGGTGGAGATCAGCTTCGAAAGCGTGCGGTAGCGAAGGATCTTTCCCACAAAGGGATAGCTGACCGCCAGATTCTCCAGCACGTCCGCAGCGGTCGAGTAGCCGGTCTTCGTTTTCTTGCCCGCCGGCATCCCCAGCTTCTCGAAGAGGATATGTCCGAGCTGTTTGGGCGAATTGATATTGAACGGTTCCCCTGCCTCGGTGTAGATATCCTTCACGAGGAGGCGCAGCTCACTCTCCATGTCCGCCTTGACCTCCTGCCAGCGCTGCTGATCTGTCGCGATGCCGGCCTTCTCCATCGCGGAAAGCACCTTGACGAGCGGCTCTTCCACGTCCGTGAAAAGTGTCATCACTCCATTTTCCTTGAGCTTGCGGCAGCACGGCCCATAGATCTTCGACAGGAAATCTCCGATGAGACTGCCCTTGTCTGCGAAATCTTCCATCTCATCCGCAAAGACTTCGGGCACTTCATAGAGCCCAGCCATGTACGATAAGGGGTACGTCACGCGCGCGGGATCCAGCAGGTAGGAGGCGAGCTGTACATCAAAGAGCGGCAGAGAATCAGCCGGGAAATCAGACTCCTGAAGGGCTTTCGCATCGACTGTCACTACTGCTTTCGCTTTCGCGAGGGCCTCCGCGAGCTTCTCATACTGCGCCGGCACCGCCGTGTACGCCCGTCCCTCACTCACAACGACCGCAGACCTTGCCGTAAAGAAAGGCGCGATCCCGGAGCGGTCGATCAAAAGGGCTGCGACCTTTTCGTCAAACGTCTCTCCCTGCCATGGTTCAGCCTTCACAAGCTCGGCCCGGCTCTGCTCCTTCTTCGCTTCCGCCAACGCACGGAAGCGCGGAAGACCGGCGAACTGCTGCAAAAGATTGATCCCGAGCTTTTGGAAAAGGAGACGCATTTCCTCAAAATGAACGGGCTGATGCATCTCTTCCAGAGACGTCTCCAGCGGCACGTCGCGCTTGATGGTCGCCAGGTCATAGGAAAGATAGGCCAGCTCTTTATTCGCCGTAAGCTTCTTTCCCTGCGTGCCTTTGATCTCTTCAACATGGGCATACAGATTATTCAGATTGTCATACTGCGTGATGAGCTTCAAAGCCGTCTTCTCACCGATCCCCGGCACGCCGGGGATATTGTCTGCAGTATCCCCCATGAGCGCCTTCATATCGATCACCTGACGCGGCTCTATGTGGTACTTTTCAAAGACCGCTTCCGGCGTCATGGCCGCCATATTTGTGATGCCCTTCTGCGTGAGGAAGACCGTCGTCCGGCTGCTTGAGAGCTGCAGCGCATCACGGTCGCCCGTCACGATATTGACCGGCATTTCCTTTTCGTAGCGAAGAGAGAGCGTCCCTAAGATGTCATCTCCCTCGTAGCCGTCAAGACTGTACACCGCGACACCCATCACCTGCATCACGTCGCGGATGAGGTCAAACTGCGGCACCAGCTCATCCGGTGCCGGCTTTCTCGTGGCCTTGTATCCCTCGTACATCTCCGTGCGGAAGGTGTGTCGATCCTTGTCGAAGGTCACTGCCATATATTCCGGATCCAGATCACGATAAAGACCGAGCAGCATCCGCAGAAATCCATAGACCGCATTCGTCGGGATCCCATCCGGCGATGTCATAGTGGGCGGCAGCGCATAGAACGCGCGGTATAAAAGGCTGCTGCCATCGATGATGACCAATTTCTTTTCCATAGTAAACTCCATGAGGGTACGCACTCGCGTGCCAATCAACGCCAAAGCCCCATGCCGATGGGCAACAGGTTCAAAGGGTTATAAGCTTTGAAGGAGGGTGCATCGCACGAATGACATCGCGGCACCGATCCCCAATGCGTCATCCGCCGCCTTGTAAAAGGGGCAGACATCGTAGTATATATTATATCATAATCGCGCCGGGCAGAGAGACTTCCCATGGTGAGCGGGGACACATTCTTCGCCTCGCAGCGAATGAAAAAGATCTCCTCCTTGCTTAGAATACCGATGCAAAAATACCTGCCGCAGGGCGGCGCAAGACCCGCCGCCAGAGAAAGCAACCACACGCTCCATTCCGGCAAGCGCAATAAAAAAGCCCATCCAATGGATGAGCTTTTTCTCATTTTAGTGGTGCGGTCGGAGAGATTTGAACTCTCACGGATTACTCCACTACCGCCTGAAGATAGCGCGTCTGCCAGTTCCGCCACGACCGCATATAAAATTGAATTGAGGGAATCAAGTAGAAAAAAGAGTGGTGCGGCTGGTGAGACTTGAACTCACACGATCGAAAGATCACTACCCCCTCAAAGTAGCGCGTCTGCCATTCCGCCACAGCCGCAGGAATGGTGCCTCAGAACGGAATCGAACCGTTGACACAAGGATTTTCAGTCCTTTGCTCTACCAACTGAGCTACCGAGGCAAATAAAAGTGGCGACCCGGATCAGATTTGAACTGACGATCTCCGCCGTGACAGGGCGGCATGTTAGACCACTACACCACCGGGCCTTTTGGTGGGCGATAACAGGATCGAACTGCTGACATTCTGCTTGTAAGGCAGACGCTCTCCCAGCTGAGCTAATCGCCCACATTGGTGACCTGTGGGGGATTCGAACCCCCGAACCCGCCGTGAAAGGGCGGTGTCTTAACCGCTTGACGAACAGGCCACTTATGGTGATCCACCCGCGACTCGAACGCGGGACACCTTGATTAAAAGTCAAGTGCTCTACCGACTGAGCTAGTGGATCATTTGGCAGGGGTAGTAGGATTCGAACCTACGCATGACGGAGTCAGAGTCCGTTGCCTTACCGCTTGGCGATACCCCTATTGGCTCCTGAAGCAGGGTTCGAACCTGCGACATCGTGATTAACAGTCACGCGCTCTACCGGCTGAGCTATTCAGGAATCTATAGAAACATCTTATGATGTAACTAACTATGGAGCGGAAAACGGGACTCGAACCCGCGACCCCAACCTTGGCAAGGTTGTGCTCTACCACTGAGCTACTTCCGCATTTGCTTAACAGCGATATTATTATATCACAGTTTTGTCTTTTGTCAAGTCTTATTTTTTCAGATCGAACCGATGTAAGTCTTGGCATTTCAGCGACGTTTGATATTGTATCATATCGTTTACTTCGTGTCAACAGGAAATTTTCATTCAGTCAAGATGTTCATTTCGCTGTCAGCACTCTCGCTGTGCGACGAAAAGTATTATATACGATTCAGCCGTATTTTGCAAGGGGATTTTTGAAAAAATTTTCGGAACGGTTTTCAGGGCAAGGTTCGGCAGGCAGCCGATATCTCGCCCTTGCGACCGGCGCCGGCTGCGCCTTCAGCAAAAAGGCGATGTGAAATAACGATCATCTCATTTTCGCGTTCCATCTGCCGCGGGGGACTTGCAGCTCTCATAGGAGTGACCGGGAA
>JABLTK010100060.1_pt1 | contig 12461 bp, 7 predicted proteins | sample 7160131 | NCBI WGS metagenome assembly JABLTK01 (sample SAMN14651221, study PRJNA627086) | human gut metagenome | isolation source: feces | host: Homo sapiens
AATTAATCGCGGCGGCTTGTTTCAATTACATTTTGCAATTCTTCCCATAAAGCTTTTTGCTCTTCATCAGCTGTTGCTTTTTCCAATTTTTTAACAATCTCGTTTCGCTTTTTTTCTAATTTGCTAACTTCGATTTTTCTAATTATGTCATTTGATAATCTCTCTACATCTTCTTTAGTGCTTTCTTTTATCATCGACTCTGATAAAATGTTTGACTCTTCGTCATTTTCACATATTAGCATTAAATCCTTAGTATTAATATCTCCATTTTCATACAAGTCATACAATTTCTTGATTAAGCTCCTATGTGAATCAGAAACAGATTCGTCTGGCGAATACACTTCTGATAACTTTATATAAATTTTTAGGTCTTTTTGCACTAAAAGATATATAATCATGTTTTCTAAGTCATGTGTTGCTTTATCTTCTTTTTTAATATTAGCAATTGGTTTAACTGGATCTATCATCTTTATTTTATTGTCTCTTTTTAGTGTTAGTTTCTCTATCTCTGCAATAATTGCCTCTTTGCCAACATTTAAATCTCTAGAAAATTTATCGACATAAATATCTCTTTCTATATTGCTATCAACTTTTGACAAAATCTCAGCAAGTCTTGACAAAAATTTTATTTTTTGAGAAATATCACTCACATCATATTCTTTAAGTAGATTTCTTACCTTGTATTCTACAGCCGAAATGCTATTGTCTATTAATTTTTCAAATCTCTCTGGACCAAACTTCAATACGTATTCATCAGGGTCTTTTGCATTTTCCATTTGGAGCACTTTTGCTGAGACTCCCAACGATTGCATTACTTCAATTCCCCTCATTATCGCTTTTTGTCCAGCCGCATCTGAATCGTACGACAATATTACTTCTTCTGCATATTTTCTCAAAAGTCTTCCTTGTTGCTCTGTGAGTGCCGTACCAAGAGATGCAACAACATTTGTCACACCAGCCTGATGTGGAGATATGACATCCATATATCCTTCTACCACTAATATTCGTTTCATTTTTTCATTGGACTTTCTAGCAATATTAAGACCATATAAATGCCTGCCTTTTGTGTACAGCAAATTTTCTGGTGAATTTACATATTTAGGCACTTTCTGCTCTTTCATGGTTTTCTCATCTAATAAAGTTCTTCCCCCAAAAGCGACAACTCTATTTAAAACATCAAATATAGGAAACATGAACCTATTTTTGAATTTGTCATATAAATAGCCGCTCTCGCTTTTACCGACAAGTCCTGTCGCAAGCATATCTTTTTCTTTAAACCCTTTTGATAACAAATGCTTATACAAACCGTTATCATCTAAAGCAAAACCTAACCCAAATTTAGCAACTGTTTTCGCATCGATATGTCTTTTAGCGATATAATCTTTTGCCATCTGAGATTTCTCTATATTCTTGTAAAAAAATCTGCCAGCCTCTTTATTTATCTCTAAAATCTGCTTTCTGCTCTCTTCTCTCTCAATTAATTCTTTTTGGCTCATATTCAAATCATTATAATTAACTGTTGGAAGAGTAATATTTGCTCTTTCTGCCAAAAACTCTATCGCCTCTTTAAAGCCAATATTTTCAACTTTCATGATGAACTTTATAACATTTCCGCCTTCACCACATCCAAAACAATGGTATATTTGTTTTTCTGGTGTTACTGCAAAAGAACCTGTTTTTTCTTTGTGAAAGGGGCAAAGTCCAAAGTACGCACTTCCCTTACGCTTTAGGGTAACATAGGCTGATACGACATCTACAATATCATTTGCAGCCTTAACATCTTCAATTACTTGCTCTGAATAAAATGCCATTTTCCCTCCAAAAACAAAATTCTTACCAAATTGCTACATTATAGTTTAACCTTTTAAAAAAACCGGTAATATTTTAGCAGTATTTTTTAAAAATTTCAACCTATACTTTATAAATTCGACGAACTTTTTTAAATTCCTGCTAAGTTTACCATAAAATTTGAAAATAGTCTTACAATTTAGCTCTATATATTTTATCTTCGTAAAAATTTTTCATTTTTAGATCTCAAACAGCTTCGCCAAGCACTATGGATGTTCTTTAGCATGAGAAAGACATAAGACTACAAAAGACAAAACTTTATGCTAAGAACATCACATATTGCTAAGCGAAGAACTCGCCTTAAAAATGAAAATCTTTTTACTCGAACATATATAAAGCTAAATTGTATTCCAAAATATATCTTGTCAAACAAAAAAGGAGTAACTTTTAGAAAGTCACTCCACATCCGTATTACATCTCTATTTCTTTTTTCAAGCTAAATGAGTATATGTACATTTTCGAAACTTTTTTCTCTGTTAATCGCTCTAATGCTTCTTTGTAATAATCTAATTGCTTTTTATACCTTTTTATAAGTTCAAGCTCATTTTCTACTTTATCTGTTTTATAATCTACAAGTACAAGTCCCTCTTCAGTCTCATAATACATATCTACTATTCCTTGTATCATTAAAATGTCGTTTTTTGAGTCATCCGTTATATCATAAACCTCTTCTGCTTTTACCTCTAAATTAAATGGCGCTTCTTTATAGACTTTTTTAGCTTTCTTTACCTCACTATAAAAATTAGTTTGTAGAAATTCATTTATTTGCTTTTCAAGCAATTTTTTTGTTTTCTCATCTGCATTTACACTTTTTATAATTTCACTTACATTTGGATTATTAAAATCAAGCCTTTGCATTAGGTTATGAACAAGTGTTCCATATGCAGTTCCTGATGCATTTTTTTCTCCCTCTTCACTCATAAAACTCGGCTTTTCTATAATATCTGTTATTCTTACTTCATCTGTTTGCTCCAACACTGTGTTTAGCCTTTTTAATTCTGTAACAGTTACCTTATTTGGTATTTTTGTGGAATATGAGTATTTGTATTTCCAGTTTAATCTATCGTCTATAAATTTATAATCTTCAGTCTCTTTTAGACTACTATCTATCCCTTTTAGTATAGTTTCTACATAACACTCTTCGGCTTCATCTTCTTTTGCAAGCCTCAATACATCGTTATATGACCATTCTTTTACTTCAAAATCATTTTCGTTGTTTATTACCGCACTGCATATCCAATCAGCAAAGTTATTACTGCTTGCTACCTTATATTCATTTACGCCTTTACTCCATTTATCTAGCTTTTTGCCTATATCTGATTCTAATGCAGTTACTATCAGTTTTTCTCTCGCTCTTGTTAATGCAACATATAGTATTCTCATCTCTTCAGATAAAGTTTCTTGCTTTGTCTTAAGTTTTAATGCAAGCTTTGGCATGCTACTATAATATATTCTTTTTTCAGTATCTATGATATCCGCACCAAAGCCTAAGTCTTGATGAAGTATTATTGGATTTGACATATCCCTTGTATTAAACTTTCTGGCTGTACCTGATAGAAATACAATCGGAAATTCAAGTCCTTTACTTTTGTGGATACTCATTATTCTTACAACATTATCATTTTCAGATAATTGCTTACTGCTTCCCATATCTCCTGAACTTTCTTTTAGGTTGTCTAAGAAGTTTATAAAATTAAACAATCCTCTATAACTTGTTTTATCATAAGCAGTCGCTTTATCTAATAACATCTTTAAATTAGCCGTTCTTATCTTTCCATCTGGCAAAAGAGATACATAGTAGTAATATCCTGTCTCCTCATATAAGTACCATATTAGTTCATCAAGACTTATATTCTTTGATTTTTCTCTCCATGAGTCTAACTTGTTTATAAAGTCTTTTACTTTTTTATTTCCAGTCGCAGCCTTTTGCAATGTCTCATAATATGAAGCATTTTTATCTATAAGTCTAATAGAAGTTAATTCATCTGGTGTAAAGCCTCCTATCTGTGAACGCATAACTGCAATTAGCGGGATATCCTGATATGGATTATCTATTATCTTTAATAAAGAAAGTACAATTTGCACTTCTGTGTTTTCGAAATATCCTGTATTTATATCAGCGAATGCAGGTATATTTCTTTTGGCAAGTTCTGATACAAATGTATCTGCATAGCCTTTTGTTGCTCTTAAAAGAATTACTATGTCGCTATACTTTGCTTTTCGCATTATCTCTTTTTTCTTATCGTATATCTCAAAATTTCCAACTAATTCTTCTATTCGTTTAGCGATAACTCTACCTTCTAATTGTGGAGTATCTTCTATATCGTTTTCTAAGTCTTCTTCTATTTCTTCTTTATCAAGCTTTTTCTCTATTACATCTATTTCTGCCTTCGTTCCTGTGCAAGGATAATAATTTGCTCCAAATTTTAAATATTCTTTTTCTGTATAGTCAATTTCACCAACTGCTTTTGTCATTATGTTTTTAAATACAAAGTTTGCTTGGTCTATTATGTTTTCGTTGCTTCTAAAGTTTTTAAATAACAAGATTTTTTTAGTTGGGCTAGCGCTTTCTAAATCTTCAGTATATGTCTCATATTTTTCTAAAAACAATTCTGGTCTTGCTTGTCTAAATCTATATATACTCTGTTTAACATCTCCAACCATGAACATATGCCCATTTGAAATTTTATTTAATATAAATTCTTGTATTAAGTTACTATCTTGATACTCATCTATTAGGATTTCTTCGTACTTCTCTTTATACGCATTTGCTATGCTTTCGTTATCATTTAAAAGCTCAAGGCACAAATGTTCCATATCACTAAAATCTATTATTCCTTTTGCATTTTTCTTTTCTTTAAACCTTTTATCAAATCTTATAACTATGTCTGATAATATTTTTAAGGTATCATAAAGTCTTGAAACATCTAAAAGTATCTCGTTTGATTTTGATATAAATATTTCTTCTTTTAAATATTTTTTTACAATGCCTTTCATTTTTTCTCTTAGTTCTTTTACTTCTTCTTTTGTATCTTCATCTAGCTTTGGTGCGTTTTTTAATTTTCCAATCTCACATACCGAAAGATACTCACAAAAGTCATCCCATGTATTACAATTATATAAAAGATTTTTTAGTAAAAGCTCATCATCTTGAAGTGTTAATAAGTAATTTGCCGCTTCATTATTCGAAGACAAGTCTTCAATCATTTCTTGCAGTTCATCTAGTATTCCTCGTACTTCGCTACGTGCATAACTGGTTATTTCTTTTCCCCAGACTGTTTTTGCAAAATCTTTTTCATCTACGTTATACATCTCACATTTTTCTTTTAGCCAGTCATAAGGAAAAGGAGAGCTCTGTATAAAGCTATGAATGTTTAGAAGAATACTTCTTAGGTTATCATCTGATTTATTGTTTGAATAAGCCATCATGACATCTACTATTTTGTCATCGTCTTCTTCATAAAGTTCATCTAAAACCTCATCTAATGCTTCTAATTTTAAAAGTTCGTTTTCTGCAGAATCAGCAACTCTAAAATTAGGATCTAGATTTAACTTAAAGAAGTTATCTTTAATAACCTTTTTGCAAAACGCATCTATCGTCATTATGCTTGCTTTATTTATCAAAAGAAGTTGCCTTTGCATTTCAGGATTTGTTTCTAAAACTTTATATATACCGTCTCTGATACGCTCTCTCATTTCACTTGCCGCAGCATTTGTAAATGTAACAATAAGCATTTTGTCTATATCTATTTTATCTATTATTATTTTGTCTATTATTCTTTGTACTAGCACCGCAGTTTTACCACTACCAGCACCAGCAGCGACAAGCAACTTGCAATTTTTGGTATCAATTGCTGCTTTTTGTTCATCAGTCCATCTCATAAAATTTGCTCCTTTTTATTATATGAAACTTCTATATTGTCATTCCCGCAAAGCTTGCTATCATATATGTTGTTCCGTCTAATGTTTCTACTATTGAATTTCCTGTACCATCTAATATTTTTAGAACATGTATTTTTGTTCCTTTTGGAAGTGTCACTTTTTCTGCAGTTTCATTTTGTCCCCATGTAGTATAATCTACTTTATAATAATTGTCTGAATCCGCTTTTGTAAATTCTATATCTGAATTTAGTGTAAATGCATATCCTTTTAGTTTTTCAGTATATTCGTCATTATCCCACCAATCGTCTCCATTAGCTAGTTTTTGAACGCATGTAAAACCAGTTTCGTCGTATATATAATATGTAAGCACTATATAGTTATCTATCAAACTGTTTATAGAAATTCCTCTATGTGGCAAATGAGAGAAAAATACGTTTCTATAATTTGATATATTTCCGCAAATTTCCATGTCTACAAATTCCTTTAAATTTTTATCTTTGTCAATTTGTAATGGTCTTATAACTGTATATTCGCCATCCCCCGGATCCATTTCTGGATGTGAAATTGCAAACTCTACTGTTTCTAAATCACCATCCAAATCAAATTCATAGATTGGCATATATGTTTTCGTTTCATTTTTTGATGTCATGACTAAGTGCTTTAGTACATCTTCTTTTCCAAAGATTTTTTCGGAATTATCCATAAAATGTGCCGTCTTGTCATATGCGCTTACTATGCCTGTGTTTAAATAAACTTTCAATTCATAGTCTTGATATTCAATTCTTTCTTCATCTTCATTCTCGCACTTTTCCATAGGTATTTCATATACCTCTCCATTGTAATTGTAATAGTATTTTGTAATTGGATTATTTAAGTATATTTTTAATGGAAGTATTTCTCGTGAATTTTTAAAGAACTTATTATGATTACTATCATCTGGAGATGCACCTAATACATATCCACTAGATAATTTAGCGTACTCCACATTATTTGAATCTTTTAATATTTCAGCTGTTTTTAAACTTTCGTCCATAACAAATTTAGGCGATGTCACTTCATTTATATTTTTCATTCTAACCTCAATTTGTTCTCCAGAAACATCAGATTCTGTTTCTTTGTAATTATCATTTAAGTTATCTCTTAATTTGCACCCAGCTAATCCCAGTACTAAAATTATTGCTATAGCTAATACTGTTTTCTTATTTTTCATAATTTATCTTCTCCCCTTTTTATTCTAGCTTTAGTTGCTCCCAGATTTCTTCTTTCTTCATTTCGTGTAATGTTTTAAAATCATTGCCGAGTTTTTTATCGAATTGGCAGATTACTTTGTAGTCGCAATATGTACATGGTGTTTTGCCTTTGCATTTTACTGGTTGATTTTTTATTTTGCCGGATAATATTTCTTCACATAGACTTCTTAATGTTTTTCTTACATGGAATCTTAGTTTTTCAAATTCTTCTTCTGTTGGGACATATGTTTTTCCTGTGTATTTTTCTTTTGATATTTTTAAGTTTAGGTTATTTGATTCTGATGTCATTTCTGTATCCATTGCTTTTATTAGTCTTGTGTTTGCTACTATCATTCCGTTCATTCTTAGTGATTTTCTTATTTGCTCTTCTATTTCTTCACCTTCAATATTTTTTGACGTTTTTATCATCGGGTCATCTAACTTTAGATATAAGATTCCTCCTGGCATTGCTTCAAGCTCGTCCACTGCATCCATGTATGTTATAAGCTGTACTTCTAGCCCTGAATATACATTAAATAGTTTCATTTCTTTGCTATATGATTTGTAATCTATTATTCTTATGTATTTTCCCTCTTCAGTTTTTGCTATATCCACTCTATCTATCTTTCCACTTAGCAAAACTTTTTGCCCGTTTTCTAATTCTATTTCTATGGCATTTACTTTTTTACCTTTTCCAAACTCTAACTCGCTTGCTACGACTTCAAAGTCGCTTTCTTTTATTTGCAATACTATTGTCCAGATTACTCTTTTTATAAGTTTCTTCAGCTTTAAGCTAAGTTGTTTCATTTTATTAGTACTTGTCATTATATTAGATTTAAAATCTAGTAGAACATCATCTACGATGTTTGATACTATTTCATCACTTTTTTCTTTTTCTATATCTCTAAAACTTATATTTCTTTCTAATAAGTATTTTGAAAATCTTTCAATTATTTCGTGCAAAAATATTCCAACATCTGGTGTATCTAGCTTATATACTTTTCTTTCTTTTGCATTTAATCCGTACTGCAAGTAATATTTAAAAGGACAATTAGCGTATGTCTCTAATTTTGATACACTTGTATTCATTTCGTTTCCATATAACTTATTTGCACTTTCTTTGCTTATATACTCTATTGTGTTTTTATAATTTAATCCCTCTTCAATATATGCAATTCTTTCTTTTTGATTTTCGGCAAACCATAGATATATTTTCTTCCATTCTTCTGATTTACTTTCGCCATCCAATTCTTCTCTTATATCATTTAGCAAGTTTGGCACTGTCGAATTTATCGTATTTACCTTTTCTTTTAATGTTTCTTTTGCTATTACATCACTACTGATTTTTATATTAGGGAATATCCTTTTCAAACTATTTATTACCTCTGATGGTCTAAGTGCTTTTCCATCTGTATCTGATATTGGATACGATAGATGAAGCTCATCTGTCGGTGTTGTTAATACTTTATAGATATTAAAGTTTTCTTCTAATAAAAGCATTTTTGTATCCTTTGCGATTTCGACTCCACCATCTAATAATTCGTTTCTTTCGTTATCGTTTATAAATCCCTCATCGTTATATGGCATTGGAAAAACGCCGTCATTTAAACCTATTACAAATAAAACTTTTATATTTGAGTTTCTAGTTCTACTAACATCTCCTATCACAACATGGTCTCTAGTTGTTGGAAGTATTCCTATTTGATTTTGCATTATTCCTTGTTTTAATATATTTTTAAATCTATCAAATGAAACGACTTCTTCGCCAAGTACCATTACAATTTCATCTAATAACTTTATAAATATATTCCATACTTGTATGTATGTGTTTGTTATCTCTATTTCGGTTTCGCTTGGATTTTCTTTTTCTTTTAACTCTTTTATCTTGTTTTGTATATTTTCATACGCTTTTATTTCTATAAGGAAGTTATATAGCTCTTTTGCTATTTCAGATACTTTTTTCTGTTTTGAAAACTTATTTTTAAATTCTACAATTGGCTCTATTACTTGTCTTCTTATCTGATTTATTTTTTCTAAATCTGATTTACCAAATGTCCATTCTTTAAGCCATGTATTGCCCTTTATGCCCCATTCTAACACATAATTTTCTAACCTATCTATATCGTTTACATCTTCTACATTTGTAAGTCCTGTTTTTAGATAATTAAAGATTGATTCATATGAGTAATTGCTTGTACATATATCTAAAAGCATAGACACTAATGTTATAAGAGGTTGTGCGGAAAGCTCATGCTTATCATCAAAGAAATATGGAATGTTGTACTTGGTAAAAATCATCTTAAAATTGTTTTTATAACTATCTATGTTTCTTGTAACTATAGCGATATTCTCGTATCTTAAGTTTTCATCTCTTACTTTTTCTAAGATTTTTATAGCGATATTTTCTATTTCCTCATATGGATTTTTTTCTATTCGTATATCTATGTTTTTTGTTTTCTCTTCGTATTTTTTTATAAATGTCGAATTATAGTTTTCTTCTAAATGTTTTAATTCTATATTATTAAATCTCTTTTGCTCACTTAAATATATTGTCTCTACATTATTTTCTTTGGACAATTTTTGATATGTTTTTTTATTTAGTAAAAACATGTTGTTGTCTGTGTCATCTAATGTAAGAAGTATAGAGACATCTGCCACTTTTTCTAATTCATTTATTATATTTAATTCTTGCGGTGTAAAGCCATCGAAGCCATCTATCCAAATCTTAGCACCTTTTACTATATCTGAATTCTTTATAAGCTCTGACATTTTTGTGTATTCATCATCTTTATCCATGTAACTTCCTTGATTTTTTTCTTCGAAAGCTTCGTATATAAAAATCAAGTCATCTAGTTTCATTTTTAGGTATTCGCTTTTTGGTGCAAAGCTTTTTAATATCTCTGGTGTTACATTATATCTTTTAAACTCTGAAATCATATCACTCACAGTTGTAACTAATCCTAAATTTTTAGAAACACCATTAAGAACTTTTAGCTTATTTTCGTTTTTGCTCATTATATAATAAAGCAACATAGTTTTAGCCGCAGTATCTAGTGTATCTTTCTTAAAACCATGCTCATTGTATATTCTGTGACATAATCTTTTAAATGTAACAACCTCCGCTTTTATAATTCCTCCTCTGCCAATTATCTTTGAAAGGTCAACCTCGGCTGTAAGTGAAAATTGTTCTGGCACAATGTAAAGTAAGGGCCCCTCATAAGCCCCTTTTATATTTTCTTTTATCTCATTCATTGCAAAGTATGTTTTACCACATCCACTGCGTCCATAAATTATTTTCAATTATTGTTCCTCCTTAGTTTTAAGCATTTTCTTCTGTAGATAACTCTTCTTCGATTTTCATTTGCTCATCAACTTCTTCTTTAAGCTTTGGTAGTTCTGGCAAGTCTTTTATAGAATTATACCCGAACATTTTTAAGAATTCATCAGTTGTTCTATACATCATCGGTCTTCCTGGCGCATCCATTTTTCCTGCTTCTTCAACTAAGTTGTATTCTAATAATTTGTTTAATGCACTATCTGATGAGACACCTCTTATTTTCTCCATTTCAGCTCTTGTCACATTTTGATTATATGCAACTATCGATAATACCTCAAAAGCAGCTTGCGACAAGTTTGGCTTTGGCCTATTATCTAGCATTGTACAAATATATGTATAGTATTTTTCAAGTGTTGCAAGCTGATATGATTCTTTTACCTCTAATAATTGTATTCCGCTTTTTCTTTCTATTAAATTTTGTTTTAATGTGTTAAGTGCTTCTAAGACATCTCCTTTTTCGCATCCTGTTACATCACATAAAACTTTTATATTTACCATCTTTCCGCTTGCAAAAAGCAATGCTTCAATAAGTCCAACTAATTCTTCTTTTTCCATTTTTTAATCCTCTCTTTATTTATGGTTGTGTTCTTTAATTTTCATCTCTTAGCTTTATTACTTCGCTCTCTATTTTTTTAGTTAATGCAACTACTTTTCTAGGGTCTACTTTTTCATCATCTAAATATTCTGTTATATCTATAGGCTCTCCAATATTTATACAAATCTTTGAAAATAGTTTGAATGTTCCTGCAATACCTATAGGAATAACTGGCGATTTACTTTGTATAGCTATGTATGCTGCACCTTTTTGAAACTTTACACCTTTTGCTAAGCCGTTTCTTGTGCCTTCAGGGAATATAAGCAAAAGATTGCCTTTATTTAAATATTCTGTTGCAGTCTCTATTGCTTCTTTTCCACCAGTCCCTCTAGCGACAGGAAATGTTCCCATTTGTCTCATAAACCAATTTTTAAATTTCGTTTTAAATAATTCCTCTTTTGCTATTATATATGTCATTCTTTTTACATGAGCTATTATACCTGCCGAATCAAACATATGTATGTGATTAGAGCAAAGCACGGCCTTGCCTTCTTTTGGTATATTTTCTATTCCTTTTATTTTTGTTCTGTATATTGTATGAAAACAAATATGTGCAAATCCTTTTACAATTGACCTTATAACCATTTTTTCTCCTTTTGCCCTCTTATGGCGATTATGATTTTGTTATATTTATACGATATGAAAGTTATGTATTTTTTATTATAGAATGTAAGTCGCCATTCTTATTTAAATTCCTTTCATAATCTCTTATATTACTTTTTTAATTCTATTATTTCTTTTATTTTATCGTACACTTCTTCGATGGTCATATTAGATGTATCAATAACTACAGCGTCTTCTGCGATTTTTAATGCACCCATTTCTTTTTCCATGTCATTTTTATCTCTTTTTCTTATGCTTTCTAATGTATCTTCATAGGTTATATCATTGCCTCTTGCGATTAACTCTTTGTATCTTCTTTCTGCTCTTATCTCTAGTTTTGCATCCAAATATATTTTTACTTCAGCATTCGGAAATACAACGGTTGTTATATCTCTGCCTTCCATTATGACATTTCCCTCTTCACCCAATTTGCGTTGAAGCTCCACCATTTTAATTCTTATTATTTTTATTGCTGAAACTGGCGAAACTAATTCATTTACATTAGGTTTTCTTATTAAATCCGAAACATCTTCTCCATCTAAATATACATGTTGTTTATCACTTAAATTTTTGAAAGTTATTTTCGTTCTTTCTAGTAAATCCTTTATTTTTTCTTCTTCATTTAGTGAAATGCTTTCTCTTATCATCTTTAAAGTTATGCATCTATACATCGCTCCTGTATCTATATATACGAAATCAAGTCTTTCTGAAATTAGTTTTGCCACAGTTCCCTTTCCTGTCCCTGCAGGACCATCTATTGCAACTATCATGTAACCGCCTCCTTGCCTATAAATTATATAACATATCTAAAATCTTATCAAGATTTAAAAACCCTACTTGTAATCTATTTGCCACACACAACATTGTCATATTTTTTCAAAAAAGTCATAAGATTTACTAAGGATTGGGGGACATTTTTATGAAGATTATAAATATAAAATTTTAAAAGAGAGTTTGGGTAAGGTGG
>JABLTK010144206.1_pt1 | contig 12458 bp, 13 predicted proteins | sample 7160131 | NCBI WGS metagenome assembly JABLTK01 (sample SAMN14651221, study PRJNA627086) | human gut metagenome | isolation source: feces | host: Homo sapiens
CGCATCAAAAAGGAAGGTTACCTTCTTGATGTTCCGGCGATAGTGGCGGTAGAGGCGAATGTAACCCACTACAGCCACGAGCAAAAGCACGATAATTATAATTAGTTTATAATCCATATCGCTTAATCTTATTATAAAGCGTTTGGCGGGAAATGCCCAGTCTTGCGGCTACCACCGACAGATTTCCCTCACATTCCCTGATGGTTTTCTCTATCATTCGGCTCTCCATCTCGTCGAGCGTCTGAACCTCTTCCAGGGGCTTCTCTCTTTTCTGCTGGTTTCCGCCGTCAATATCTTCGGCAGAAATCATTCCGCCATCAGATAGAATCACGGCTTTCTCGATGGCGTGCTGAAGTTCACGGATGTTGCCGTACCAAGGCAAACTGGTAAGTTTTTTCTCAGCCTCTTCCGAAAAACGGAGATTCAACTTATTATATAAATCGCCATATTGATGGAGGAATCTTTCTGCCAGCGGAACGATGTCTGATTTTCTCTGTCTCAGGGCAGGCAATTCCAGATGGATGGTATTGATGCGATAGAGCAGATCCTCTCTGAATTCGCCATCGTTTACCATCTGCTGCAGGTTGCGGTTGGTGGCGCAAACCAGTCGCACGTTGATAGGAATCTGCGTACTTCCGCCCACCCTTACGATGCTTCTGCGTTGCAGGGCGGTAAGGAGTTTTGCCTGAAGACCGTAGGATAAGTTTCCTATCTCATCCAGGAAGATGGTACTGCCGTCGGCAAGCTCAAACTTGCCCGGTTTATCCACCTTGGCATCGGTAAAAGCACCCTTTACATGACCGAAGAGTTCGCTCTCGAAAAGGGTTTCCGTAATGGCTCCCATATCCACAGGCAGCATCTTTTTCCCACATCTTGTGGATAAACGGTGTATTTCGTTGGCTAACACCTCTTTACCTGTTCCGTTTTCGCCTGTAATGAGGATGTTTGCATCGGTTGCGGCAACTTTTTCCACAATGCTTCTCAAATTGTTCATAACATCGCTATCTCCCCAATACATAGCGCTTTGTGCATCTTTTCCACAAAGTTTTCCACTTTTTTTGCCAATAGCGTTATCCACAGCCTTGTTCTTATCCCTAGCCTCCATCAGCGTACGGATCATCTTCTCGTTTTCAAAAGGCTTCACGATGAAGTCGGCGGCACCTTCCTTGATGCCTGTTACGGCAAGTTGGATGTCGGCATAGGCGGTAAAGAGCACCACCTCGGTTTTCGGGCTGAGGCTCTTGATTTCCCTGAGCCAGTACAGTCCCTCGTTTCCCGAATTGATTCCGCTGGAGAAGTTCATGTCGAGCAGCACCACGTCGGGGTGCTCCTCTCTCAGCTTGGCTGGGATGGAGTTAGGGTTGGCGATGGTGATGATGCCATCGAATATGGGTTCCAGCAGCATCCTCACCGTAGTAAGAATGTTGCGGTTGTCATCAACAATCAATATTGTTCCTTGTTTCTTAATCATTGTTCGTTTTTTTTTATGATGATATTTTCCTTGATGTCCTGTTTCTATCTTTTGTCTTCCAGCAGAAAAGCCATGTAGAGGGGAAGAATGAAAGTTTGTGGGGCTGTTCCTACATTTACATCTCCCAGTTTGATGGCTTGAGATACGTGATACTTTTCGGGGTTCGAAAGGATGGTCTTGGCACTTTTAATGTTTCCGTTGCTCGCCTTTACTTCTACCAGCGTGCATTTGCCTTCGTATCTTGTAACAAAGTCGATTTCCAAACCCGAGTCCTTGCGGAAATAATAGAGCTTGCGATTCATCTTGCCAAAAATGTCGGCTACCAGATTTTCAAAGATGGCTCCCTTGTATCCATAGAGATTGCCTTGCAGAATGTCAGCTGCCGTTCCTGGTTCGAGCATACTGATGAAAAGTCCTGTATCTGCCATGTAAACTTTAAACTGGTCGGGAATGGAGTTGCCATCAAGTGGGAGTTCGGGCGCTGACAGGTTGTAGCAACGGCGGATAATGCCAGCATCTTCTATCCATTGCAAACTGCCCTGATAGTCACGTCCTCTTCCGTTGGATCGTACTGTGGCGTATGCGAATTTCTTGTTTTCCTTACTCAGTTGACGTGGAATTGACTCGAAGCATTCTCTGATTCTCGACTTGTCTGCTTGTGGAGCATATTTCAGCATATCTACTTTATATTCTTCGATGATAGCTTGCTGCATTCGTAGCACGTTTTGCATATTATGAGTTTCCATAAATACGCTCACGGCTTTTGGCATTCCGCCAACAATGCAATATTGCAGCAGCAGTTGGCGCATTCTTTCGTGGATGGCTTCTTGTACCGGAGTCTTTTCTTCCAGGCAGCGATGCAGGTAGTCGATGGTCATTTTCTTAATGCCATTTGCCCAGAGCCATTCCTCAAAATCCATTGGATACATGTCTATGATAGTCTCGTAACCAACAGGAATTGGAGCCTCTGACGAAGCATTGGTATGGTAACCGCTGACTCCCAGCAGGGAACCCGTACCGATGACATCGTATCTGCCATCAGTCTTGAAGAATTTCAAGGCTGTGCGGGCACGTGGGCATTCCTGTATCTCGTCAAAGATGATGCAGGTCTTGCCCGATACGAAATTGGCATCGGGTATTAAGGTAGAAAGTGTCATGCAGAGAAGATCGATGTCCAGGCCACCATCAAATACCGACTTGTATTCTGGGTGCTGGAAAAAGTCAATATACACAACATGCTCATAATTCTTATGGGCAAAATCGAGTACCGAGAATGTCTTTCCGCATTGGCGACATCCTTTAATGATGAGAGGCATTTTGTGCTCATCACTCTTCCATTCTTTGAGATATTTCTCGATTTTTCGTTTAAACATCTGTTTTTTAATGATTTATGATGTGTTACTCTTGATGCTGTGCACGTTTTCCAAGGGACTTTTCTTGAATTCGTGCACGTTTTTCAAGGGACTTTTTGCTCTATTCTGCCACTTTTTCAAGGGACTTTCGGTTGCAAAGATAGGATAAAATACTGAGAAACAATAAAAAAGAGACGAAAAAATGCCGATAATGGCGCCAAAAGTTGCTTTTTCTGTAGCTTCTGGCACCCTATCGGCATTTATTTATTCTAAATTCTGATTCCTGATGAGGAATTGCTTATTCCAAAAGGGGAGTTACAACTCTATCGGAACCACTACTTTGATACAGAAGTTGCGGCCCATATTGTAAACGCCTCTTCTGCCTGTAACCTGGTTTACGTCAAGATACTTCAGACGGCTCAGGTGGTTCTGGTAAGCACGGTTGGTAAGGTTCTCGCCCGAAAGATAGAGCGAGAAAAGGCGCTTGCCATGGAGCTTCACGTCGGTACCGGCATACATATTTAATAAGGTGTACGATGGCGTAGCGGTCTCCGTCTCGTTGGCTGCGAAATAATGGTTCTGGCGGAGATTGCAATCCATCTGTAGCTTTACGAAGAGATGGTCGAAAGTCTTGCCGTCGCAGACAAACTCATACCTTACATCCGAAACCCAGCGAGGGGCTGGGGTGAATGGCAGATACTTTGATTCGGATGGCTGATGCAACTGAACCGAGTTGACATACGAGAAGGTGTTGCCGATATGCAGATGCTCCACAGGGTGGATGTCGATGCTCGCCTCACCACCCAGAATGCGGGCGTCGCCCGAAGTAAACTGATAGGCTGGCGTGTCGTCGATGAGGACAGGCTGATTGTTCTCATCTGCCAACTTCTCGCTATAGATGTAATGGTTGATGCGATTGGCAAACAGCGAGAGCTCTGCCGAAATGATAGGCGAAGAATAATCCAGACCAAGGTCGAATTGCCAGCTGTTTTCCGGCTTCAGACTGGTATTTCCCAATTCGTATCGCTGGGTTCCCTCGTGCACACCATTCGATGATAATTCGCTGATGTTTGGAGCACGGAATCCTCTTGCCAGGTTCAGCTTCAGATTGAAATCGGGCAGGATTTCATAAGCCAATCCGATGCTTCCGGTTACTCCTTCAAAGCTGCGCTTAAAGGCCTGGAAGCGGAAGGAATCATTCAAACCGGAATCATTCGATTCAGCATCATCCTCTTCTCTCAAAGCCTCGCTGTGCAGATGGCGATGATCGTATCTGATGCCGCCGCTCAGGTTCAGTTTGCCTATCTCCTTGCTCACCGTGGCAAATACACCATAATCGAAGAGATGATAGGCTGGAATCAGAAATTCAGAACCTTTATTAATCGACTGCTGCCACATGCCGTTGATGCCCGTAGAGAACTTCCATCCATTCATTTCCGGCGAGAGATAATGCAGGTCGTAATTCATGGTATGGAGCATGAAATCGAGTCCGCATTCCTTCGGATTCTCTTCCTCCTCAAACTCCTGACGGCGGTTCTGCTGATAACCCAGGAGGAACTTCAGATTGCCGTCGCCCAGGAACCAGGAATTATCAAGTACAGCCTTGTAATGATGAATCTGCTGATAAGGCATCGGCTTGCCGTAACTCTTGGCATCGTAGCCTTCCGGAATTTCCAGTTCGCCCGTTTTCTCATCTCTTTCTCCCTCTACGATGCCCGGAGTGAGATGATAATAATCGAGTGTGAGATGCGAATGCCCCTGGCGGTAGTTCCAGCCTAGAAGCTGCGAGAATGCCTGCTCTCTGAGTGATGAACCGAATACATAACCATCGTATTTATTCTTGTAGGCATGCGCCATCTTTCCACTGTAGCGGGTGTCCCAGACGAATCCGCCCTGGTTGCCGGCAAAGTTGAGCGAATAATCAAAAAGTCCGTTGTTGGTTTGATAACCCGTTGAGAAATTTGCTCTCATGTCGCCCTTGGCAAGGGTAGGAGCGGAGTGGAAGATGAGGACGCCTGCCATCGCATCCGATCCATACATGAGACTTGCCGGACCTTTCAGAATCTCTACGGAATGAACCGAAGCGGGGTCGATTTCTATTCCGTGTTCATCGCCCCATTGCTGTCCTTCCTGTCTGATTCCGTCGTTTACCACTACCACGCGGTTATAGCCCAGGCCACGGATTACGGGCTTTGAAATTCCGCTTCCCGTGGTAATCTGCGAAACGCCTGGCTGGTGGGCGATGGCGTCGATGATGTTGGTAGAAGGTTGCATTTCGAGCTGGCGGGCAGAAACGAAGGAGATGGGTGCGGGCGATTGCTTCAGTTTCTGGCTGCCCGTCAAGCCTGTTACCACCACTTCGTTCAGTTTCACGCTCGATTCCGTCAGCGGCTGGTGTCTGGTAGAATCGTTTGCCTCTTCTTCATGAATGTTTGCGTCCTTCTTATCATGATTTGCTCTGTTTATAGCCATAGCAGGGGCTGTTGCCGATGAGCACAGACTCATCAGCAATATTGATTTCAATATTGTTCTCATTATGTTATTTGTTACCTTATTCTGTTAATATTCAATTATTTATAAAAACAGAGAATAAGGTGGAGCACGGGTAGATTTTACCCCCTTCGCCCTGCACAAGCAAGGAGAGCAGAAAGCACGGCGAGGGGAGAGATGGAGCACGGCGATGGCAACCCAAACCACGAGGGATGGAGCCAGATAAGGAGTGCTTTGCAATTGGCAAAGCACACAGTCGTGCATGGTATTCTGCAGGGCTATCAGATGCCCGTCGTGATGAACATGATGGGCACAATCGGCACAATAGAAATCTGCATGAGTTCCCTGCGCTTCACCATGATGGTGAAACGTAACGGCAAGCAGCATCGGCAAGTAAACCAATAGCAGCAGCCAGGAAATTCTGATTCTCTTATGCGTTATCCTCTGCATTTATCTACAGTCTATGATGATATTTCTAATAATTTGCTTGTCTATACAGAAATATTTTAAAGTGGGCTCAGTTGCTAATATGTAGATACCTACACTCGGTTGCAAAGATACAAACTTTCCTTCTAAAAAGGAAAGAAATCTGCAATTATTTCCTTTTCAAAAGGAAAGTTTGTTCTTTCTTTATCCCAATCTTGTATTTTTAATTCAAGTTTCGCATTTCTGAGGGAACATTTGTAATTTTGCTCATGGCTTTGAGCTTTGAGTAATATTAAAAAACTATGGAATATCCGCCGAATTACGTCACTTTATTTGTGCCCTGATCCGGCTCAGACTTGCCTGTGTTATGCCTAAATAGGTAGCAATGTTTCCCAACGGCAACCGTTGCAACAAATCGGGTTCTTTCTCTATCAACTCTTTGTACCGTTCCGAAGCAATGGCGGACAACATGGAAATCAGCCGTTCCTCGGTGGCAAGCAATTCCATCTCCGCATAACGCCGACCCCAATTGGCAATATGCAAGTCTTCCGTAAACAATTCTTTCAGCTTTTTCTTTTTCAATACGTATAAGACAGAATCTTCCATCAGCTCCATCGTCTCATATCCCGGCTCATCGTTCACGTATCCTTTCATGGAAACAAGGGTCGCTCCTTCCTTGCCAACCCAAAAGGTAATTTCTTTCCCGTCCACCGAAGTGTAAGCGCGGACAATGCCGTTCTTGATGAAAAAGATATCCTTTTCTATCTTGCCGCTTTCCAACACGCGGAATCCTTTGGGGTACGAAACCTCACTCAGGCATTGCCGCAATCTATCCAAAGACGCATCCGGCATGACATATCTTTGATTGATGATTTCCTTTATATCCATAACTCATTGTTGTATTTGGTGTGCAAAATTATAAAAATTGCACATAAAAACGGAAATGAACGGCTGTTTTTTTGCAAATGTAAAATCAGTTTTTACCAAATGAAAAAAGCAATTAGAGATTATTTACTTACTTTTGCACCTGAATTTAATAAATCATAGTTATGAATTGGATAATCTTATTATTGGCAGGATTGTTTGAGGTGAGCCTTACATTCTGCTTGGGTAAAGCGAGAGCTGCGTCAGGACTTGTTTTTTATCTGTGGGGTAGCGGCTTCTTGGCTTCCACAGTATTGAGCATGACCCTGCTTGCCAAGGCGGTTCAGACTTTACCTTTGGGAACGGCATACGCCATTTGGACGGGTATCGGGGCGGTCGGCACGGTCTTGATAGGGATATTCGTCTTCAAGGAGCCGGCCTCTCCCATCCGTCTTTTCTTTCTGTTCACGCTTATTGCTTCCCTGATAGGATTGAAAATCGTGTCATATTGAAAGGAGGCAGAAGATGAAGTATGAATTGAAGGAGAACCAAGGCATTTCGGCGCCTCTGCTGGCGCTGATGGCAGTCGCTACCGGGCTTTCCGTTGCCAACTGCTATTATAACCAGCCTCTGTTGGGCAGTATGGCTAAGGATTTCGCGGTAAGCGATTTTTCCGCCAGCATGGTGGCGACATTGACCCAGATAGGCTATGTGGCAGGGCTTGTATTTGTCATTCCGCTTGGCGACCTGGTTTCACGAAAGAGACTGATATTGACCAATTACATCGTTTCTTCGTGCGCCTTGCTTGCCATAGCACTCGCCCCGAACATCTACTGGGGGTGGGGCGCATCTTTGCTTGCCGGGGCATCTTCGGTCATGCCGCAGTTCTTCATTCCGTTGGTGTCGTATAATTCTGCTCCGGACCACAAGGTGCGCAACGTGGGGATTATACAGTCCTGTTTGCTCATAGGCATTCTTGGGTCACGGGTATTCAGTGGTTTTCTCGCCGATATATGGGGATGGCGTTCTGTCTATTTTGTGGCTTGTGTGTTTATGCTCGGGTGTTTTCTGATGATTCACAAAATGCTGCCCGTGTTGCCTGCCCGTTCACGAGAAAGTTATGCAGGGCTGATGAAATCCTTGTTGTGTCTACTTTCCAAATACCCGTACTTGCGTATCGCGTCGTTGAGGGCGGCATTGGCTTATGGCTCGTTCTTTGCCTTGTGGAGTTGCCTTGCTTTCCGAATGAAGCAAGAGCCTTTCTTTGCAAGCGACGATATTATCGGAGCACTCGGTTTGTGCGGATTGGCAGGTGCATCCACGGTGGTTTTCATCAGCGGATATATCCAAAAGTATGGCGCAAGATTCTTCTCCATTGTCGGAGGATGCGTCATCTTGTTTGCATGGTTGTTGGCATTTTGGGGAAATGACAGTTACTTGTGGATGATAATCGCCATCCTCTTGATTGATGCCGGAATGCAAAGCATCCATCTGTCAAATCAGACCAGCGTGGTCGCTCTTGACGCATCCGCCATCAACCGGGTCAATACCGTCTATATGACCATTTACTTCTTAGGAGGTTCTGCCGGTACATTTGTTTCAGGTCTATTCTGGCAACATTATGGATGGACGGGTGTGGTAGGGGTAGGAGTTGCCTTTACCGCAGCTTCCTTGCTTGTTAATTGCTTCAACTCTAAAACGGCATAAGGGTGGATGTCAAATATTCTTTCAGCCTGAATATAGTAATGCAGACCATGGTAAATGGAATGGATACAGATTCATTGCCTGAAAACAAAGAGAATCTTTGTAGGAATAGGAAACAAACCGATAACAATATGGCGACAAAAGATGGTTTTATCATCCGTCCAATCAAGAAGATGGGTAATGCTTAAATGGTTCGTCTGATACGATGTATTATTGATGAATGTGGCGTGTCGCGTTCAGGTATAGTGTATGATGACCCTGCCACGGACTGCATCAGTCAGTCGTTTGAAAATGCAAATGCAGAAATCTCGAACTATACCTTCAAAATAATCCTGGAATTTGCTTTGAATAGAAAAAGGCAGGATCATGGTGCTTTGAGCCATGGCTTTGCCTTTTCAAAAGGAAAACTTATTCTTTATCCCAATCTTGTATTTTTAACTCCGATTTGCTTGTTGTTCTCAGAAATTTTGCTTAACTTTGTGCAAAAATCAAAACGGTGCAGATTATGGCAGCAAAATTCTATCCTATAGGCATTCAGACATTCTCGGAGATTATCACCAAGAATTATCTCTATGTTGACAAGACCGGTTATATCCATCAGATGACCCATTCTGGCAAGAAATATCTTTTTCTGAGTCGCCCTCGTCGATTCGGAAAGTCGCTTCTTGTCTCTACCTTGCAAAGCTACTTCGAAGGAAAGAAGGAACTTTTCAAGGGATTGGAGATGGAAAGGCTGGAACAGGATAGGGTGGAATACCCTGTCTTGCATTTTGATCTGTCGGGTGGCAAGCACATGCAGGAGGATGCGCTGGTACGCTGAGCCGACTCAAAGATTATTATGACGGCTATCATTTTGCATCAGAATCGCCTGATATCTTCAATCCGTTCAGTTTGCTCAGCAGTCTTTCGCTAAAGCAGGTAGAGCCATTCTGGTTTTCTACGGGAACTCCTACCTATCTCATCAATATGATGAAGAAGTTTGGTGTCAACTTCAGCGATTTCGCCGAATCCATGGAAGCGGGCGTTTCAGACTTTGATGTGCCTACAGAAACGATGACAACTCTTACGCCTCTGCTCTATCAGAGTGGCTATATTACAATCAAGGATTATGAAGAGGCTTACGATTCCTATACTTTGGGTATTCCGAACAGAGAAGTGCGGCTGGGGCTGACCAAGGCGCTGATATCAGCAGATCAATCTCAAGAACTATCGCCAGCGTTTTGCCTTGTCGGGCCTTCCTATAACCAAGGTCGGGGTGAATTTTGATAGTGCTACACATAACATCACGGATTGGGTCGTGGAGTGAGAAATGCCCTTTTCTTGTTCTAAAGCTCTAGTTGTTGTCTTGCAGCAGTAGCCATTTCCAGATAGGTACTACCTCTATCGTATAACCATCTGCCTTTATTTGGGTCTGGTAATCACGGGTGATGATGTAGCCGTGATAGCCTGGAAAGGCTTTCAGAAATTTAATCAGTCCTCCTACTTCTCGCTCGTAGGTTGCCTCATCATTCAGATTGTAAGATACCTGTATGGCCAACTGGGCAGAAGGAACGCAGAAATCTATCTCTACGTTCTTGTTGAAATAATAGAGCAAGGTTTCTTCTGTCGTGTTTCTGAATCTTCTGTTCAGTTCTATCGCCACCATATTCTCCAACAGCTTCGTTTCTCCCTGAAACAGAAAGAGATTGAGTATTCCATTATCGGCAACGTATCTTTTTTGAAGTGTTGCCTGTTCTGTCATAGGTGAAACCAGATTCGGAATCGGGAAGAAGAGATACGCATCTTGCATGTATTCCAGGTAATCCTTTAGGGCTGGCAAACTGATGGTGTCTCCGGTAGATTTCACCATGTGTTGCAATCTGGTCAGGGATGAAGGCTGCATCACGCTATCGGCAAGTTTTTTAGCCAGAAAGCGGAATATTCTTGAATTGCGAATGCTGTTTCTCTCCACGATGTCGCCAATCAGAATTTTCTGATACAGGACATTGAGATATTCCCGCTTGTCGGGCTGCTCAAACGATTCTGCTATTCCCCCTTCGTAAAAGTAGGAATCAAAATAGTTGGATATTATTGATTTTATCTGCTGGTTGTATTCCCAGTTTTCACCTGGTTCCACTTGATGATAGGTTAGGTATTCTGCAAAGGAAAAAGGAAAGATTTCCTTCGGAATGTATCTTCCTCCAAGTGTAGAATACATTTCCTTGCCCAGCATCTTGGCGTTGCTGCCTGTAATCATCACGCGATATTGGGAGTCAGCCAGGCGGCGGGCAAATTTCTCCCAACCTTCTATATTCAGAATCTCATCAAGATAGACGAAGGGCTGTTTGCCTGGATATAGTTCCATGTAGGAATCCAGGATAGTGCCCAGTTCTTCAGCCTTGAGGGATGACAAGCGCTCATCCTCAAAGTTGATGTAGAGAATATCTTGAGCCGACTGTTCTCCTCTGTTGAGTCTGGTCTGAATATCCTGATACAGTAAGTAGGATTTTCCTGCTCGTCTGATACCTACGAGAATATAATTCGACTTGTCGCCGAAAAGGAAATCTCGGTGAACCAGTTTGTAGTTCGGGATGGCTATTTGCTTCTCGATGATGATATTTTTGATAATTTGCTTGTCCATAGAGAAATATTTTAAAGTATACTTTGCAAAAATACGAAAATATTTCTAACTATACTTCGAAATAATCCTAGAAAGCGGCTTGTTTAAGGAAAATTAATGTTTTTCCTATGATTTTCTGTTCCTAAGGTGAAAAGCAAATAGATTGGGCTTGCCTTCTAGAGAAGAGGAGATTTCCCTGGGGGCTGCGTTCCGGTTACCCTGCTAAATCTTCCAGATTCCAGTTCTTCCAATTAATTTTAAGAGGGTATGCATCTTTCGCTTGTCCGTCTGCTTTACTTTTTTGTATTGTGTAACATATTGATTATTAATTAATTATATATATAATATATATAAATATATATAAATAGAGGTAGGAGGGATATGCAGAAAAAACAATTGGAAGATTTGGAATCTGGAAGATTTTCTAATCTGCTTTCTTCTAAAAGGCTTATTATCAAGCGGTTAACGCAATCATCAATCTTCCGTATAACTTGAAAAAGGAATGTATCTTCCAAAAAAGGAGCGTTTTTGAGGGCTATATCTGTTTCATTTTTCTAGCTTTTGTGCTTTCTTTTGGGGTAACCATACTCTCTTGTATGGCTGGGAATGAATCTGAAGCAATAAAGAAATCCGGAATTCGGGGTGAAACAAAACTGTTTCTTGGGGAAAATGGAAGTTATCTGGAACGGAATCCCCATTTTTTTGTGGATTTTTTCCCCATTCATTCCCCATTATCCCCACTCTCTGTTTTTGACTCGGAAATTATAAGTGGTTGATAATCAGTGGTAATAGTTGATTTGTTCATTTTTTGGCACGCATCTTGTGATAATGAATAGCGGGTTCGATAATGAATCTACAATGAAAGTAAATAACTATATTAGTAATAACAGTTTAAAAGATAAGATTATGAAGAAGTTCGTTTTTGCAGCTATCGCAGCTATGGTAATGGTTTCAGTAAGTAATGTTTTTGCTTCTAGCAAAATGATGGGTAATTCTGAAGTAGCTCCAGTTGATACAGTAGCTCCAGCCGATTCAACAGTAGAAGGCACAGCTATCAGTTCTCAGGCTAGCGTTGAGAATTCTGCCAAGCAGGAAACTCCTGTAGAGAATGCTACAGAGTCAACAGAGGCAAAGGCAAGCGAAACTCCTGTAGAGCAGGTGGAGAATGCGCAGCCTACAGAGGAAGTAAAGGCTCAGGATGCACCTGTAGAGAATACTCAGCAGGAGTCTACAGAGCAGGCTGTTGCTGAATAGTCTTAAGAAGGTATTCATTTGCAAAGCGTTATAATAGAGAAAAGCGTATTAGAAGTTTCATCAAGGTAATAGGTTATATTTAGGTTTACATTGTAATTGCATTTCCTAGAAAAAGAAAGTGTAAAATTTAGGTTCGGTTTATGGAAAAGGAGTCTGCTGGCAGGGATGCTGGCAGACTTCTGCTTTTTTGTTCGGGATGAGCAGAGAGTCTCAGTCTCAGAGTCTCAGTTATAAATAAAGGGGGTACCATTCTTCCGCTCTCTTTCTTTATCTTTATAACTTATTGATTATTAATTAA
>JABLTK010047180.1_pt1 | contig 12457 bp, 19 predicted proteins | sample 7160131 | NCBI WGS metagenome assembly JABLTK01 (sample SAMN14651221, study PRJNA627086) | human gut metagenome | isolation source: feces | host: Homo sapiens
ATAAATACAATGTGGGTATGGATACCAAGGTATACATATACATATTTAAATACAAATACACCAGAAGAGATAAAGATAAAGTTTGAAAAAGAAACAAATAGCACAGGTACAATAAAGTGTACTGATGCAATAGGACAAACAGATAGTGATGAGAATCCTACATCACAAACATGTACAGATACAACAAACGGAAGTTTAAAAGTAGGAACATCAACATATACACATCCAGCATTTACCTTTGGAAATACAGAACTAACAGGATTATGGGTAGGAAAGTTTGAGAGTAGTGCAACAACAATACCAACAAGTGAATCAACAGCAGAATCAACAATAATAATAAAACCAAATGTCCAATCATTAAGATATAAGAGATTATCATATTTCTTCCGTGATGCAAGACAAATGGAAAAAGCAAATAATGTATATGGCTTTCCACAAAGTAACAGTACAACATTTAATTACAATGGTAATCTAACAGGAGACACCAATAATATAGATATCCATATGATGAAGAATACAGAATGGGGAGCAGTAATATATTTATATCATAGTAAATATGGAAGATGCACAAATGGTAAATGTGAAGTGTTAACGATGAATAACTGTAATACATATACAACAGGGATCGGAGCAGATACAGTAAGTGCAAATGGGTCATCAACAACATGTACACCAGATATAAACAAATATAATGGAAAAAGTGGAGTAAAAGCGTCAACTACAGGAAATGTATATGGTGTGTATGATATGTCTGGAGGCTCATATGAGTATACAATGGGTAACATGGTAAACTCTTCTAATCAATTTTATCCATTAAATGCAGGTAACTGGAACACAACATATCCCTTATCAAAATATTATGATAGTTATACATATGATGGTAGTAACACAACATATACAAGAGGAAGATTAGGAGATGCAACAGTAGAAATGGCACCTTCATCTAGGTCTCAAACAACGTGGTATTCAAATTACGGCTTCTTTCCGTACTCGTCCCAATCTTGGTTTGGGCGTGGGGGCGACTACAATTATGGTGGTTCGTACGCGGGGGCTTTCGTCTTCAACAACAGAGATGGTGGTAAGGGCAATAACCTCTCGTTCCGCGTTTCTCTCGGCGCTCAGGCCTCTTAAGCCAACTAAACTAATAAAATTCTTCTAATTACTTGTGCATGAGAGAGTTACTAATGAAATTAACCAACTATTAAAAAATAATATCGAAAAAAGTTGAAATGTTTAAAAATGTCTGATATAATACTATATGAATTAAACACGAAAAGGAGGGATAATTATGACAGAGGTTAGTGTAAAAGGTAACTTGGATGGTGCAATTAAACGTTTTAAAGTAAAATGTTCTCGTGATGGTGTCCTTTCTGATGTTAAAAAGAGAAAATACTATTCTAAACCTGGAGTAGTAAGAAGAGAAGAAAAGAAACAAAATACTATTAATTTTAAAAAGAGAAATAAAAGAAATAGATAAGAGGAAGTTATGCTTTCTCTTTAATTGTATGGAGGTAATTATTATGTTAAAAGAAACTATTAAAAATGATTTAATACAAGCAATGAAATCTAAGGACAAGGTGTTGCTTAATACCTTAAGGGCAGTAAAGGGAGCAGTACAGCTTGAAGTAATTAATAATAAAAAAGAAGAAAATGATGAGTTATATCTTGATGTTATAAACAAACAAATAAAAATGAGGAATGATTCTATTGCTGAGTTTTTAAATGCTGGCAGGACTGATTTAGCAGAATCTTACTCTGCAGAAGTTGAAATACTTAAAAAATATATGCCTAGTATGCTTACTAAGGAAGAACTTGATACAATTATTTCTGATGTTATAGGTTCTGTTAATGCTACTAGTATCAAAGATTTTGGTGCTGTTATGAAAGAAATAACACCTCTTGTAAAAAACAGGTGTGATATGAAAGAGGTATCTTCTGTTATAAGGGAAAGATTGAGTAAATAAGAGGTTATCCTCTTTTTTCTTTTGCATTAAAATAGTATTTTTTTCATATTATTAAGTGGTGATTTTATGTTTTCTAAAATACTTGAATATATAAAAGATAATGAGCTTAAAATTAGTTTATTTAAAGATAAAATAGATATAGTTAATTATAAAGAAATCTTAGTTTTTGATGATGACAAAATAGTAATAGATTGTTCTTCTTTAATACTTACTATAAGTGGAACGGACTTAACTATAAATAAGTTATATGACCATGAATTATTAATAACAGGGAATATAAATAAAATAGAGTATAGGTGATTATATGATAAACTATTATGTAGTTAAAATTAAGACTAAAAATAAAAGAAGAACACTTACTAAATTATTTAAACTGGGTATTGATATATTTGATATAAAATATCAAAAAGATGTAGTGATTTTTAAAGTATCATATTTAGATTATAAAAAAATAAAAAATATAAAGACAATAGATGAAATAAATGTTATTAGAATAAATGGAATAGAAAGATTTAAATTAATATTAAAAAGATATAGAATGTTTTTTATTTTTTTTATAATTGGAATATTTATTATTGTTTTTTTTACAAGATTTATTCTTTTTATAAATTATGAAACTGAAAATAAAGAAATGAAAGAGTTATTATCTACTGAGCTTAGTAATAATGGGATAACTTTATATAGTTATAATAAGAGTTATAAACAATTAGAAAAAATAAAAAATAAAATAAAAGAAGATAATAAGGATAAGATTGAATGGATTGAACTGGAGAAAAATGGAGTTTTATTAAATGTAAAAGTAATAGAAAGAGTTCATAAAGATAAGAAAAAAGTATCTTCAATTGCTACTGATATAGTGGCTTCGAAAAATGGGTATATAAAAGATATATATGCTTCAAGTGGAGAGATAATTAAAAATAAAGATGATTATGTCCAAAAAGGGGATATAATTGTATCTGGTAATATTCATAGAAATGATAATGTTGTAGCTAGAGTAAAGTCAAATGCTTTAGTTTATGCAGAAGTATGGTATATTATAAAAGCTAATACTAATACAGTGCTAACGGAAGAAGTAAAAAATAATAAAGGTACAACTAGTCTTATAATAAATGTTTTTGATAAAGATTTGTCTCTTTTTAAGATAAATAAAAAAATAACAAATGAGGGTAATAGATATATATTAAAAAATAATTTATTTAAAGTAAGTGTTAAAAATAAGAAAAATACATGTTTAAATAAGACTACATATAAAGATTATGAGCTTATTTCTATGTTAAGAAAAAATATAACTGATAATATGAATGATACATTGGAAGAAAAAGAATATATAATTGAAGAAAAAGTTTTGAAAAATTATAAAGAAAATGGTAAAATGTATATAGAGGTTTTTCTAAAAACTTATGAGAATATTGCAAAGGAACAACAAGCCTTAGAAGAAATAAACGAAAAAGAAAATTAAGGAGATATTATGCTGGTAGAATTAAAAGAACAAGTTCTAGTTATATTACAATATTCATGGCCAATGATTGTTATGGCAGTAGTAGTAGCTATTACTATAAGAGTAGGATATTTAAAAAAACATAATGAAAAAGCAGTTTTATATAAAGAAATATTTAATCTTTTATTTATACTTTATATATTGTGTTTATTTCATGCTGTAACGTATCAGGATGTTTCGTGGTCAAGTGCTAATATTGTTCCATTTAAGGAAATATTAAGATATGAGTTTGGTAGTGGTTTGTTTTATAAAAATATTTTTGGTAACTTGTTATTATTTTTACCATATGGACTTTATGTTACATATTATTTGGATCTTAAAAAACCTATTTCAGTAGTTATGTATGCTTTTGTGGTTTCTTTGTCTATTGAACTTATTCAATCAATAATAGGAAGGGTATTTGATGTTGATGATATCTTACTTAATGTTTTTGGGGCTCTTTTAGGGTACTTTATATATAAAATTTTTGATAAATTTGAAGATATGTTGCCTGATTGGTTGAAGAAAGAATGGTTGATTGATGTATTAGTAGTGCTTTTAGTCGGAGGTGTAGTATGGTTTTTAATAAGATAAAAAGTTATAATATATATAATAATACTTCTTATGATTTGAAAAAAGAGATTAGATGTATTAAAAAAATACTTAATCATGCAATAAAAATGGAAGAATTAAGTAATATATATTTTAATATTATATTGGTAGATAATCCTACGATTCATGATTTAAATAAACAGTATCGTAATATTGATAGAGAGACAGATGTAATAAGTTTTGCTCTTGGTGATGAAAAAGAAGAACCATCATATACAAATAAGAATGTTCTTGGAGACATTTATATATCTGTAGACAAGGCAATTGAACAAAGTAAAGATTATGGTCATTCATTAATAAGAGAATTATGTTTTTTAAGTATACATGGTTTGCTTCATTTATTAGGATATGATCATATTGAAAAAGAAGATGAAAAAGTAATGTTTGATAAACAGGAGATGATTTTAAATGGAAAAAGATTCACAAATATACAAGAAAAATAAAAAAAGTTTTAAGAGATTTGTTTTGTCTTTTAAGTATTGTTATGAGGGAATAAGATATGCATTTTATCATGAACAAAATATTATAGTTATGATTATTATGGGTATTATTGCAATGGTACTTGGAATATTTTTAAATATTTCTTATACTGAAAGATTGGTAGTTCTTTTGCTTATTGGGATGATCCTTTCGCTTGAAATGATTAATACAGCGATTGAAGCAACAGTAGATCTTTGTACAAAAGAAAAGAAACCTCTTGCTAAAGTAGCAAAAGACTGTGCAAGTGGAGCAGTAGGAATAGCTTCAATATTTGCTTTTATTCTTGGTATTTTGATATATTTACCAAAGATAATTGCTCTTTTCTAGAAGTGTAAAATATTAAAGTTGGAGGAAACTATGAAAGAAAAGTTAAATAAATTATTGAATAATGCTTATGCTTGTTATTCTAATTATAAGGTTGCCGCTATTGTGGTTACAAAGGATAATAAAGAGTTCTTGGGTGTAAATATAGAGAATAAATCATATGGTGCTACAGTGTGTGCAGAAAGGGTTGCAATTTTTAATGCTGTTGCTAATGGTTATAGAAAAGGTGATTTTAAAGAAATACATATTGCATCATCTGGGGATTCTCCTATTCCATGTATGATTTGTAGACAAGTTTTCACAGAGTTTTTTGATGAAGATACAAAGATATTTGTCTATGGAAAAGAAGTAAAAGAATATAGTTATACAGATTTGTGTATAAATGAATTTTAAATAAAAAATTATATTTCTTATAAGTTATATATGTTTTTAAATATAAGAAAGGAATGAAGCTTAATATGAAAAGTGGTTTTGTATCAATTGTAGGTAGACCAAATGTTGGTAAGTCAACATTATTGAATAAAATAATGAATAGAAAACTTGCTATTACTAGTGATAAAGTGGGAACTACTAGAAATAATATTTATGGAGTTTATAATGATGATGATACTCAAATAGTCTTTATAGATACTCCAGGAATAGCTCGTGCTAATAACAGGCTTGGAACTGTTCTGAATAAAAAAGCATATGAGGCAATGGAAAATGATATAGTTTTATTTATTGTAGATATTGCATCAGGATTTGGTCGTGGAGATGAAAATATTTTAAACAAATTAAAGCAAGAAAAAAAAGAGGTTATTCTTGTTTTGAATAAAGTTGATAGAATAAATAAAGAAAAACTAATTGAAGAAATAATAAAATTAAAAGATATGTATGATTTTCTTGATATTGTACCAACTTCTTCTTTAAAAGGAGATAATATTAAGGAATTAATTAAAGTAATAAAAAGTCATTTAAAGGATGATATAAAGTATTTTAATGATGATGTTATAACTAATATATCAGAAAATTTTATGATTAGTGAAATTATAAGAGAAAAAATTTTAATGTTAACAAAAGAAGAAGTGCCACATGCAATTACATGTCTTATTGAAAATATTGAATATAAAAAAGATTCAGTTTATATAAATGCTTTAATTATTGTTGATAGAGATAACTTAAAAAAGATTATAATTGGTAAGCAAGGTTCGATGCTTAAGAAAATAGGAAGTGCTTCAAGAGTAGAGATTGAGGAGTTATTAGATAAAAAAGCTTTTTTAGAGCTTTATGTAAAGACTATTAAAAATTGGAGGGAAAAAGAAAATATTTTTGAATATTTAGGTATTACTGAATTAAATGATTAATAAAGTATCATTATATTATTAGGTGATATAATGAATGATATTTTATGGAAATTATTTAAAAATACTGGGGATTTAAAATATTATCTTTTTATGAAAGAGATAGAAAAAGATGAAACTGGAGAAAGTAAAGGGAATAATAATTAAAGATATTAATTATAAAGAATCTAGTAAAATACTTCATATTTTAACAAGAGAGTATGGAAATATTGGAGTAATATCTAAAGGATGTAGGAATATGAAAAGTAAGTTGAGAAGTGTTTCTTCAAAGCTTACTTATGGATATTTTTATATTTCAAAAAAAGATGAATTGTCTATTTTAATTGAAGTAGATATTATAGATGATTTAAAGAATATTAAAAAAGATTTTTCTAAGATTGGGTACTTATCATATTTAGTTGATTTGACTAATCAAGTAATAAAAGAAACAAATAATTTTTCATTGTTCGATATAATGAGTTCTGCGATTGAAAAAATAAATAGTGGTTTTGATCCAATGATTATTACTAATATTGTAGAGTTAAAGTTTCTTGAGGATTTAGGGGTTAAACCAATTTTAGATTGTTGTAGTATATGTGGTTCAAAAGAAGAAATAGTAACAATAAGTAGTGATACTGGTGGTTATATATGTAGGAATTGTTATACTAATCAGTATGTTGTAGATTTAAAGACAATAAAGCTTCTTAGGATGTTTTATTATGTAGATATATCTAAGATAAAAGAGTTGAATATTCTTGATAAAAATAAGTATGAAATTAATAATTTTCTTACAAGTTATTATGAAAGATATACTGGTCTTTATTTAAAGTCTAAAGATTTTTTGGAATCTATAAGATAGGTGTTTTAATTTTAAAAAAAGTCTGTTATAATTGGTGTAGTATATGAGGAGTGATGATATGAAGAAATATTTGGGGTTAACTTTAATGATAGTAATTGTGACTTTGCTTAGTGGTTGTAGTTTTACTAAAACTTTAGAATGTGAAAAGAGTTATAATGAAAATGGAATAGATCAAGTAAAAAAGGTTAAGGCATGGTTTAAGAACGATAGTTTAGTAAAAGTGAAAATGGATACTACTGTTGATTTAACAGGTAAAGAAAAGTCTTATGTAGATAGTTATAAAAAAGCACTTGATAAGGCTTATGAAGAAGATTTTAATAAAACTGGTATAAGTACAGAATCTAAGGTTGATTCTAGTAAAGTTTATTCAAGTATAGTATTTAATTTAGAAGAAATGAATGATAAAGATAAGCAAACTTTAGGTATTGATGGTTTAAATAAAACTTTGGATGATGCTAAAAAGAGTTATGAAAATGATGGTTATACATGTAAATAGTAAAAAAAACTTGTGTTTTTCTAAAGTATGGTGTATAATTTATAAGGCAGTGACAAATTAGTCAAATAGGATAAAGAAGGAGTGATACAAATGGCAGTTCCAGCAAGAAAAGTTTCAAAGACTAGAGCAAGAACAAGAAGAGCACATATGGCTCTTACTGCAAAAGGAGTTACAAAATGTCCTAGTTGTGGTGCAATAGTAAAGTCTCATCGTGTTTGTAAAGCATGTGGAGAATATAAAGGAAAAAAAGTTGTTAATAAGGAAGAAGAATAATTTTTCTTCTTTTTTTCTTGCATTATTTAATAAAAAATATTATTATTATCATATAGGGTAGTGATAAAATGAGAAAGAGTAAGAGTAAAATTTTAAAAATTTTTGCTTTATTGTTGTTACTTTGTGGAGTGTTTTTAATAGTTTATGGTTTTTTATATATAAAAAATGAAAATAATAAAGTAGAATATGATATTTCTAATAAAAATAACGAACAAACAAAGTTGTTTTATAATAATGATATATATTTTTTGATTGAAGATTCTAATTTGAAGTATGTGAATAATATAACAAAAACTCAGACTGGAAAATCTTTTCCTTATGGAGTGTTAAAAATTTTGGCTACTAAATCGTGTAATGATGATTCATTATTTCAGTTATATGTACTTACTAAGAATGGAAAACTATATATTAACAAATATCCTTCTCCTAGAATAAGTGATACTATTGCTTTTGAATTTGATTTTATTCCTTTGACTACTAATGAAAAGATAAAGGATATGAATCTTGCATTATCTAATGGATGTGAGAGTGGAGCAGTTACGGTAACACTTTCTGATGGTAGCAATAAAATAGTTAGTTTGAAGAATAGTAGTATTTTGTATAATAACAATAATTATATTTTAGAAAGTATTTCAATTAATTAAGAATAAAAGACATGAGTGGTGTCTTTTTTTTAAAGAAAAAAGATAACTTAATATTGTAGTTATCTTGCTTAAATCCTGCTTAAAATTATTGATTACTTAGTTAATTTTTGGTGTTTTTATAAAATATTAAAACTCCTGAAATATTATTTTAATTTTATGTGAAATAGTGTATAATGTCTATGTGGAGGAAATAAAAATGAAAAATCGTAGTGAGTTAAGGGAAATAATTATTAAAGTTTTATATCAAATATATATTTATGAAAATAGTAATATTTCATATGATGTAGATGCTCTTGTGAAAGAGCAAATAGAATTATCTAATTCTTTTGTAACTGATACAATTAAAGAAATAATAAAGCATAATGATGAGCTTGTATCTATTGCAAATAAGCATTTAAAAGATTGGGATATTAATAGACTTGGTAAAGTTGATAAAGCTATTATTTGTTTGGGTATTTATGAACTTATGTATACAGATACTCCAAATATTGTGTGTATAAATGAAGCGGTTGAATTATCGAAAAAGTACTCTGATGAAAAAGTGGTAAAAATGATTAATGCTGTACTTGATAGTGTTCTTCATAATGAGGTAGAAGATGAATGATAAATATTTAACAGTTACTCAAATAAATAAATATATTAAGTATAAAATGGATAATGATTCTAATCTAAATGTAGTTTATTTGAAAGGGGAAATATCTAATTTTAAGAATCATTCTTCAGGACATTTATATTTTACAATAAAAGATGAATCTTCAAGAATACTTGCGGTTATGTTTAGAAATAATGCTCAAAAAATTAATTTTAAACCAGTTGATGGATCTAAGGTATTAGTGGTAGGTAGAATTAGTTGTTATGAAGCAAGTGGAAATTATCAAATTTATGTTGAAGAAATGCTTGAAGATGGTGTGGGTAATCTTTATTTAGAGTTTGAACGTTTAAAGAAGAAACTTGGTGAAAAAGGGTATTTTGATGATTGTTATAAAAAACAAATACCTAAATTTCCTAAAAAGATTGGGATTATAACTGCTCCGACTGGCGCTGCTATAAGGGATATTATTACTACTATTAACAGGAGATATAAATTGGTTGAACTTTTTATATTTCCATCTTTGGTTCAAGGTGAAAATGCTAAAGAAGATATTGTAAAAAATATAGAGCTTGCTAATACTTATGATTTAGATGTTATTATTTTAGGACGTGGAGGAGGCTCTATTGAAGATTTGTGGGCTTTTAATGAAGAAATAGTTGCAGATGCTGTATTTAAAAGTGAAATACCTATTATAAGTGCAGTTGGACATGAAATTGATTTTACAATAAGTGATTTTGTTAGTGATTTAAGAGCTCCGACTCCTACTGCTGCTGCGGAACTTGCAGTACCAAATACAATTGATTTAATAAATTATATAAAACAATTAGAGATAAGAAGTAATAAATCTGTTTTAAATTTACTTGATATAAATAAAAATAAAATTACTAGTTTACTTAATTCTTATGTTTTGAAAAATCCAAGAAATATGTATGAGGTAAAAGCTCAAAAATTAGATAACTTAGTAGATAAATTAAATTTACTTATAAAAAGAAATTTAAATGATAATAACAATAAGTTTATAAATATTTTAAACAAACTTGATGCTTTAAATCCTATTAATACTATAAAAAGAGGTTACTCGATTACTAAGATTGATGATGTTGTTATAACTAGTGTTAGTGATATTACTAATGATTCTATTATTACAACTGATCTAGCAGATGGAAAAATAATATCAAAAGTTATGAATGTGGAGGAAAATAAATGAAAAAAGAAGAAATGAGTTTTGAGGAAAAACTGAAAAAACTAGAGAATATTGTAAAAGAACTAGAAAATGGAGGAGTGCCTCTTAATGATGCTATTGCTAAGTTTAATGAGGCAATGCTTCTTGCTAATGATTGTAATAAAATACTAGAGAATGCTAGTGAAACAATAAATAAAGTAGTTAAAAATGATACTTTAGAAGAGTTTAAGGTAGAAGAATAGAAAGTTGGTTTTTTATCAATTTTCTTTTTTTGTCACTATTTGTCACTTAAAATTAAAATTTTGATATTTATTATATTGTTTTTTATTTTTTTTAATGCTATAATTTAATAAAGGAGGATTAAAAAATGAAAAATAAAGTATTTTTTGGATTAGGGCTATTAACTATGTGTGCATTTCCATTCGTAGTTAACGCTCAAGATGTAACACAAGATATAACATTAACTAAAAACGTAAGTGATGGTCTTGTTGTTAAAGCAGGTAGTAATGTTAAAATTAATTTAGGTGGTTTTGATGTTACAAATGAAAAAGGCGGTCACACAATTGTAATTGAAAAAGGTGCAACTGCCACTATAACTGGTACTGGTAATGTTAGCAACAGCTTCGATAAAAAGGCACCAGTGTATAATGATGGTACAGTAACTATCAGTGGAGGAAACTATACTCGTCATGATGCTGCTGGTAATAGTTTCTATGTATTATTAAATCATGGTACCATGACTATTAACGGAGGAAAGTATGTTACTCAAAATGGTATTTCATCTTTAATAGATAATGGTTGGTATAAACCTGAAGCAAATAAAGCTGGTACTATGGCTACATTAACTATTGATGACGGTACATTTGAAATGTATGACAATGATAAGTACATTAAAAATGATGACTATGGTATTATGGTAGTAAATGGTGGTACATTTAATATGTATAAACCAAGTAGTGCTGTTATTGGTAATATGGGATTCTATACTGGTAAAGAAAAAGTTACAATAAATGATGGTACATTTAATTACCATGGTACTGGTGATGTTAATGCCAAAGGTTATGCTATTTGGGATTATGACTGGAATAAAGAAGGATATAAAGATAATTCGACTACTATAGTAAATGGTGGAACTTATAATTTAAAAGGTGATTCAGTTGCAGGTATTACTAATGGTACTTTAGCTGATAATAAGAAAGAATTTAAAGTAATAGGTTCTGATGAATATATTATGGTAAAAGAAAATGAATTAGTGAAAAAAGTAGATATTGATGTTATAACTAGTGAAGAAGTTAATGAAAGTGACAAGGCTTTAATTGATAAAGCTGTTGCTAATAAAAAATATGAAGTTGCAGGATTCTATAATATTGATTTATTCAATGCTACTGCAAATGGACTTAAAGTAGAACAAATTACTGAAGCAGATGGCAGTGTTAAGATTAAACTTAGTATACCTAAAGCTGTTGCTAAAGTAAAAGATGGTTATAAAAGAGTTTATTATGTAATAAGAGTTCATGATGGAGTTGTTACTATTCTTGATGCTACTAATAATGGTGATGGTACTATTTCGTTTAAGTCTGATAAGTTCTCTACTTACAGTTTAGTGTATAAAGATACTAAAATCCAAAAAGCTGAAAATCCAGAAACATTTGATAATGGTTCAATGTATATAGCTCTTGCAGTTGTATCACTTATAGGACTTTCAGGAAGCAGATTATTACTTAGAAGAATGAATTAATAAAAGAGCGGAATGCTCTTTTTTCTTTACATTACATTAAAAATGTAGTATTATATAGAAAAAATTTGATGGGGGAAAAGTAATGGAAGATTTAAATATTAATAGTAAGAATGTGGAAAACTTAAAAGCCAATATTAAGGTACTAAAAAAAAGAAATACATATAAAATGTGTGCTAGTGCCTTTTTCTTAGCTGGTGGTTGTGTTGCTATTGGTGCTAATGCTTTTTTTGGTGATTCTGGAATATTGACAGTTGTGGGACTTACTTGTGGAGTTGGTGCTGGAGTAACGTTTGAAGAAGCTGTTTTTATGAATCGTGAAAAAGAATTATTAGAACAAGAAATATCTGCTTTAAATGAAAGAGTAAGATAGAAAATGTAGATTTAAACTACAAAATATAAAAAGAAATAAAGGTACTTGAAAAAAGTATCTTTTTGTATTAAAATTAAGTTATAGAAAACTAAAGAGGAGGAAAGGTGTAATTACAAAAATTTATAC
>JABLTK010028941.1_pt1 | contig 12440 bp, 9 predicted proteins | sample 7160131 | NCBI WGS metagenome assembly JABLTK01 (sample SAMN14651221, study PRJNA627086) | human gut metagenome | isolation source: feces | host: Homo sapiens
ATTGTTGATATATGTTGCTTTTTGTGATTCACACAGCGTATAATTTTTTTGTATTGTAAAATAAATTTCGATAACACACTGCATGGGTATTGAAAAATGCTGCATAAAACTATGTGATGTATTTTGATATTTAGATAATTTAGGTTTAACCAAGCAAGTTTTTATGTAGTAAAGGTGGTCAGTTTGCAATATTATCTCTTTAGGATTAAAGGGGGGTTAAAATGAAGGCAGTAAAGAATTATATAAAAAAGTTTATTTTTGCCTTGAATCAAGTTTCCAAAGCTAGTCCGTTGACTCTAATAATGTCAATGCTAGCGATGGTTGTTTCTGGGATAAGCCCAATAGTAACCGTATTTTTTACCTCTCAAATAGTTGATATCCTTGTGCGAAGAAATGTAGAAAACTGCTTAGAAAAATCGATACTTACGGTGCTATTTATTACGGTAAGCACAGCTTTAAATTTTTTCGCTAACAATATCAAAAACTCACTTTCAGATGTATTAGGTTGTAAGTTGTCAAACAACATAGAAAATATTATTTCAGAAAAATCTCAAAAAATTTCTTACACACTAATGGATAACCCGCATTTTTTAGATTTATATCGTAATACAGTTGATAAAGTAGGTTATGAACCTATCAATATTATTTATTCATTTTTAGGAATAATATCTTCCATGTTAAGCGTTGCAGGATATTTTGCAATTTTATTTTCTTTTAATTGGTGTATGCCACTGATTTTTGTATTTATCTCTATTCCAATATACTACTTAAAGACATATATACAGATTAAAGAATATGATTTTTCTAAAAAAAGTACCATGCTAATTAGGCAAATTTGGTATCATTTTTCTCTTACGTCAGAAAAAAAGTATGCTAAAGAAGTTAGAGTATATCGACTTTTTTCACTTTTAAAAAAATCAAAAAATCTTTTGTTTCAAAAGTTTATGAAAGGTAAGCAAGCGATATTAGTCAAGACTATTGTTTCGGTTGTTTGTTCCTCACTTTTAATACTGTTTACTATAGCCGCATTTGAAATTTGGATGGTGCTTTCTGTCATTAGTGAAGACATTTCGGTTTCGCAATTTGTTTTATTTAATAATGCGACTATATCGTTGATATTTGGCATAATTTCCACAATTGATCTATTCGCATCTAGCCATCGCAGTATGCTATTTTTAGACTTCTTGTTTGAATTTTTAAATCTTGATGAGGAACCTTTTAATTTGTCTGCTACACTACCAAATGAACTTCCATATACCTTTGAATTCAAAAATGTTTATTTCAAATATCCAAACAGTCAATCATTTTGCCTACAAAATATCAATTTAACATTTTCCACAGGACAAAAGATTTGTTTGGTGGGTAAAAATGGCAGTGGTAAATCCACCTTGATAAAACTTTTGCTGAGAATTTATAAGCCTTCTAGAGGTGTAATTTTACTTAACGGAATAGATATACAGCACTATGATATTAGCGCATATTACAAGATTTTTGGTGTTGTATTTCAAGATTACATAAATTTTTCAGTCGATGTAAAAAAATGTATAGGTTTTGGTAATATAGATAAATTAAATGACATGGATAAAATAATGCAAACATCAAAGGAGGTAGGTGTTGATAAATTTATAAGAAAGTATGAAAACGGATATAACACCAATTTGAGTAAAGAGTTTTATGATGATGGCGTGGAGCCATCATTAGGTCAATGGCAGAGGTTAGCAATAACACGTGGTTTCTATGCGGATAAACCTGTTCTTGTGATGGATGAACCTACCGCTTCTGTTGATCCAACTGCAGAAGATGAAATTTTTAATGCTTTATCTAAGTTCAATAAAACTAAGGCGGTTATTATAATATCACATCGAATGTCTACACCGAAACTAGCAGATAATGTTATTTTGCTAAAAGACGGTAAAATATGCGAAAGTGGATCCCATTCAGATTTAATGAAAAATAAGAATGAATATTTTAAAATGTATTCTTTACAAGCAAAAAAATATTCTTGAAGGAGTCGGAAAAATGAAGAGTTCAAAATTTAATGTCCTAATAAAAGATGAAAAGTCCGATGCTATACTATTATTCAATAGTTTTTCCCTTGGAATGCAGCAACTTGATGCTGATATAGCAAATGCTTTTACTAAAAATGATTTTTCTAATTTATCTCATGAAATAATAAATGAATTAACAACCAAAGGATATCTTGTAAATGATGAAATTGATGAAATTTCTCTTTTAAAGCATAACTATGAATTAGATAAATACGATCAATATGTTTTAGATTTTACTATTGCTCCCACTATGGGTTGTAATTTAAAATGCTCTTATTGTTTTGAAGAACACAATAAGCCTACGGTGCCTATGCTTATGGATTCACAGACCCAAGATAATTTAATTAAGTATATGAATAGTTGTGCAAGTCGGGCTACTCGTATGCTTAAGGTTGTATGGTTTGGCGGTGAACCGTTGTTAGGCATTGATGTTATTAAAAATTTAACCCCGAAAATAAAAAATATTGCTAAGCAACACAACCTTACTTATGATGCGTCTATGACTACTAATGGTACTTTAATTGTTAAGAATCCTAAATTAATACAGGATCTTTTGGATAATGATGTTAAGAACGTTCAAATCACCTTGGATGGTTATGACAATGAGCACAATTGTCGGCGTATGTATAAAAATGGGTTGGGCACATTTAATGATATTATTTCCGCTATAAAATTATTGAAAACTGCAGGAGTTAAAGTTGGTTTAAGAATTAATGTGGACAGTACGAATTACAAGTCGTTTGATAATTTATTTGATAAACTAAAACAAGAGGACTTGCTAAATTTGGAGTTAGGCTTTGGTCATCTGAGAAATTACAATAATAGTGATGTGATGCCCGCTGCTTCCGTACCCGAATTTTGTAGTATTCTCGAAATGTCACAACAATTAATAAACACTAAGCGAAATTCTGAGCATATCGGATTGCCGCTATTAGCTAGACCGTGTGTGGCAAACAGAAAAAATTCGATTATTGTAGATGATAAAGGGGACATTTATAAATGTCGCACCTTAATAGGAAATAAATACTACTCTTGTGGAAATGTTAATAATTTAGATGATATGAGTGTGTTTAATTTTTCAAACGTTGCACAGTGGGTATCATGGAGTCCGTTCATGTACAGTAAATGTATCGATTGCAATATACTCCCCATATGCATGGGGGGATGTACATACCACTGCTTTTTAAATAATAATATTCCGGAATGCAATGAATGGAAGTACTTATTGGTTTCTAGACTATTGAACACATACTATAAAAATCAATAATTTTTTATTAGATCCCTGAAGGGAGGTGTTCAATATGAAGACTATTATTCCGGAAATTTCTATAAAAGAAATTTTCAAAAAACAAGTATCAGAGAATAGCAACTATGATTACTGCTATTGTTTTTGTCCTGACTGCCGTTGCAAGGGTCTCAGAATTAATAATTTTTCTGCTACTTAATTTGTCGTTGCGGTTATTTCTAAATTGTGATACAATGTATGCATAAGCTTTAGAAATAAAATTGCAATAACATCCCACAAATCACTGCAATTTAAGTGATTTGTGGTTTTTTAGAAAAAGGTGGCTTTTTGGCATGATTTATATAAAAAAAATTGAAATAAATACAAATTTTAAATCCAGCGTGGAGAGCTATGTATCAAAACTTGATGTTATAAACTCTTTAAAAGAAGTAACATTTACTAAACCAGTAACTTTTTTTGTTGGTGAAAATGGTGCGGGTAAATCAACCTTTTTAGAAGCTATTGCAGTAGCTTTAGGTTTCAATGCTGAAGGGGGCAGTAAAAACTTTACTTTTTCTACCTATAGCACTTTTTCCAGTTTATACAAACAACTAAAAATAATAAAATCGCCTTTTCGCCCACGTGATGGTTATTTTTTAAGGGCAGAATCTTTTTATAATGTAGCAACTAATATTGAAGAAATGGATAGTATAAAATGCAAAGCCCCTCCTGTAAAATTGGCTTACGGTGGGAAGTGCTTACACAATATATCCCATGGCGAAAGTATATTAACACTTATTTTGGAAAGGTTTATGGGTAATGGTTTATACATCCTTGATGAACCGGAAACGGCCTTATCCCCGACAAATCAGCTTTCAATACTTGCTCGAATTAATAATTTGGCTACAAAAAGAAATTCTCAATTTATAATTGTTACTCATTCGCCAATTTTAATGACATGTCCTAACTCTGAGATCCTTTTATTTAACAAAAGCGGCGTTAATAAGGTAAACTATTTTGAAACAGAGCATTATACTTTAACTCAGCATTTTTTAAACGCTCCAGAAAAATTTATTTCTGAAATGCTTTAGTAAAGGAGGCAATGGTTATAAAATGCAAACATTAAAGCAGAGTTCAACACATTTCGAATTTTATTATTGGAGTAAAAGAGATACAAATGTGATAACCGAACTTGTAGAGCTGTTAGAAAACAAGTATTATTATCTATCTAATAGGTTAAAATGTTCATTAAATAATAAAATAATAGTAAAAGTTTATTCTGAGCTTAATGTACTCCATAAGGCATTTGGAATTATAAATGCTTCTGAGTGGTTAGTAGGAAGAATACAAAATAACTGTATAGAATGTTTATCGCCACTTGCTTCACACAGTATTTATAACTCCGAAGATATAAAAAAGGTATATATTCATGAACTTGCACATTTATTTGTTAATACAAATTTTAAAAATATATTACCCGTTCTTTCCGAAGGTATGGCTACATATGAAGCAAATCAGAATTATTTAGAAAATGCTTTCAATTGTATATTAGATGAGACAAAAGGTAATTACCTAAAATTCGATCAATTTTGTTCCCTAAATCACAGTAATAAGTACTTGTACGCATATGCATATAGTTTTACCACGTTTGTGATAAATTTGTATGGTGAGCAAACATTTGTCGCCTTTTTACTTGATAAAGATTTGTTCTTGAATAAAGGGCAAACTATATATAATTTATGGATAAAAAATCATATGAACTCAAAAAATGGATTTAATAATTAATATATGTCTCTTTTGAAAAAATTTTATTAAATATAAAAAGCCAACATTTAAAATATGTCTGGCTTTATTTTTTATACTTATTTTTACTCTTTTATTTCAAATAGTACAAATAACGATAAGAACTCTCTGAACCCCCTAACTATACTGCGACATGGCTTATACTATTGTCTGATATAAAATTTAGCTAAGTAGGCTAAGTTTTTTTATTTGTCTACTAAAAAATAATCAAAGAAAGTGCGTATAACCTATGGAAAAAAATTAGGTATTAAACACTTTAAAAGGGGAAATTAGAATATGATGTCTTAAATGCTTTGCAGAAATAAAACTTAATACATAAATGCTTAGCAGAAATAAAACTTAATACATAAATACTTTGCAAATTGGCTTTATATTATGCAGAGCATTTCTTAATACTTAATTTTACGTAGAGTGTTGCACCTTCGGTGTAATACTCTGCGCTTTTTTTAGGTTCAAGAGGACAAGCTATGCGGCGGTGGTTTCTCTATTTTGCAAGGTATCCTTAAAAAATCCGAATTATCAAGAAATTTAAATAATTCGGAGGTAAATAGTTATGGGAAACCGCCCTGACAATATTAAAAACGAACTGGCTTATTTTTATAAGGTAATAAAAAATATGGATTTATACGATGACACTAAAAAATCAAAAATACAAAAACATGAAATCCCCATTGAAGAAGTTATGTATGATGAATTTTCAAATGCGTCTGATGTGGACAAGCTGTTGTTTCAAACAAGTTTACTTGGCTGGATTGAACTTATAGAAAACGAAAGTTTACATAAAGCATTAAAAAGTTTGAAAATCGAAGACCAAATATTTATTAGCTACATAGTTAAAGAGTGCAAAACACAGCGACAGTTGGCTGAAAGCTACAATATTTCACATCAAAATATCGGAAAACGATTTAATCGCATTCTCAAAAAATTAAGAAAACTTATGGAACGCTAAATTTGTCGAAAAATTTTTTTAAAAATAGGGTGCCAAAAATAAGCTAAAAACACTCTTTATATAAGTGGAGGGATAAATTTATCCTTTCAAGAACATTGAAAACTGAATAAAAAAATCTTAGTAACAATTAAAGCTACTCCCACTCAGTCACAGTCCGAGCGTGAAAAAACCGTCGCAGGCAATGAGGGTGGTCCCACAGGCTGTGGGAACGTGAAATTCGTGTGCCTTCGTTTTCATTGACACGGAGGGCTAAGATTCTATAAATTTTTTAAGGAGAAATTTCAAATGGTAAATTCATTTAAATTAGTATCATTCCCAACCGAAAGCAAAATGCAAATCGGGAAAACAACATATTTAATTAATTCATATTTTGATAAATCAGGTGAAAGCTTAAAAGAAAAAATCAAAAATTTATTGATTTCAGAGGTTCAAAGAAAATCCGAACAAACAGCTACGTAGAGCCAAAAAATGCGATATAATAAAATAGTAAACATTGTTTTTGGCTGTTAAATCGAAAGGAGAAAGGTCAATTGAAACAGTCAAATAAAACAAACAATATTTTACAAAGCGATAAAATAACAGCTTTATATTTAAGATTATCGCGCGATGATGATTTGGAGGGCGAAAGCAACAGTATTTCAAATCAGAAAACACTTCTTACGAGATACGCAAAGGAACACGGTTTTCGAAATGTAAAAGTTTTTATTGATGACGGAATCTCAGGAGTTACATTTAATAGGCAAGGCTTTAAAGATATGTTTAAACTAATTGAAGCCGACCAAGTTGGAACTTTAATAGTAAAGGATATGTCACGACTTGGAAGAAACTATATTGAGGTCGGTAAACTTACAGAATCAATATTGCCGATACACGATGTAAGATTAATAGCGGTAAATGACGGAGTTGACAGCGACAAAGGTGAAGATGATTTTACTCCATTTAGAAACATTATGAATGAATGGTATGCAAAAGACATGAGCCGAAAAATGAGGTCAACACTTAAAATCAAAAGTAGTCAGGGATATGCAATCGGTCATCCCCCTTATGGTTATAAATATGATGAAATTGATAAAAAGCGGTGGACAATAGATGAAGAAGCAGCAGATGTTGTTCGTCATATATTTAATCTTAGAAAACAAGGCGAGAGCGTAAATGGAATAGCAAAGATTCTTAAAAAAGAGAAAATTTATATTCCCTCTGTTTATGCAATAAAAAAAGGATTTAAAAAACCACTTAAATCCCCACCACTCGGAGAATATTTATGGACTCATGTAATGGTACGCAGTATAATATCAAATCAATCTTATGTCGGAGATGTAATTAATTTTAGAACTTATAGCAAATCGTTCAAATTAAAAAAGCGTCTTGATAATGACAAAGAAAACTGGCAAATACACAAAGAAGTTCATGAACCAACAATCAGCAGAGAACTTTTTGAAATCGTTCAGAAAACTTTTAAAACTACCAAATGTCAAAAACCAAGACAAACTCAAAAAAGTATATTTGCTGGATTTCTAAAGTGTTCAGATTGCGGAGCAAATTTAAACTATAAGTTTACTCATGATAACCCAGATAATCACTACTTCTCATGTAAAAATAACAGAGCTCAGAATGGACTATGCAAAAAAACTCATCATATAAGAGTTGATGTGCTTACAAACTTGGTAAAAAATGATATTGCCAACATAGTGAAGTTTGCAAATGAATTTGAAGATGAGTTTGTAAAAATAGTTGTAGATGAAGACTACAAAAGAATACAAGCAACTCAAAGAAAAAATTTTGAAACACTAAATAAAATGATTGCCCGAGAAAAAGAGCTTGACATACTTTATGAGAAAGTTTTTGAAGAAAAAATTTTAGGAAACTTGTCAGAGGAAAGATTCTTAAAATTATCTGGGAAGTATGAAGAAGAACAGTTTGAACTTAAAGCAAAAATCAAAAACATGAAGAAGATAGTTGCCGAAGAAAAAAAACATGAACTTAATGCTGACGGATTTCTAAAAATCGTAAGAAAGTATTCCGAAGTTGAAGAATTAACACTTGATATTCTGCAAGAGTTCATTGACAAAATTATAATTCATCATCGCGAAGAAATTATGGGAGAGACTATTCAGAAAATAGAGATTTACTACAAGATGATAGGTCATATTGAAATTCCACATATAACAAAAACGGAACACCAAAGTCTAATAAGAAATTTTGGCAGAAAAAAAGAAGAACGTATTGCATAAAACAATACATTCTTTGAAAAAGGATAACCAGAAGAAAGCCAAGTCCCTAATGGTTATCCAGAGTGGTGCGGTCAGCGGGACTTGAACCCGCACGTCTTGCGACACATGCCCCTCAAACATGCCTGTCTGCCTATTCCAGCATGACCGCATTCACACAACATCTAAAATGTTACCACATATTAATATTATTGTCAATAATCATAAATGTATATATATAAGACTTTAAATACATTTTTATGTAAATAAACTCCATAAAAATTGAGCACTCACAATAAAATGCAAATGCTCAATTTAAAATTTAAATCCTATTTCCAAAGCGTAGTATCATCTATACCACATTCCGTCGCATTAAATACAATATCTTTTCCGCTTTTTCTTTTTTTCAAGTAATCCTTAAAGCAAATCATAAATTTATCAGTCAGCATTGTTATGGCTACTAAATTTACTATTGCCAATAAAGCCATAGCTATGTCGGCTAAATTCCACACCAACTTTGGATTTAACACACATCCTCCGGCTACCGCAAACAAACATATTGTTCTCAGGCATTTTACAAATTTTTCATCTTCTTTAATAAACAATATATTAGGCTCCGAAATTCCAAAATTTCCTATTATTGCGGAAAACGCAAAACACACCACAGATACAGCTATAAAATACTCTCCCCAAGCACCCACTTGAGAACTAACCGCTTTTTGCATTAGAGGGATTCCCTGCGTTTCAGAATTTAATTTAACTTTTGAAAGCAAAATTATAAATGCAGAAGTAGAACAAATAAAAAATGTATCTATACCAACCGACAATACCTGCATTATTCCTTGTTTTACCGGATGCGAAGTATCTGCTGTTGCAGCGGAGTTAGGTGCACTACCCATTCCGGCTTCATTTGATAACAATCCTCTTTTAATTCCCAAAAGAACTACGCTTCCTGAAAATCCACCTGTTATGGCTTTGAAATCAAATGCATCTCTGAAAATTAATGAAAATACTTCAGGAATTCGGTTTATGTTTGTAAAAAATATGTAAATCCCCACCAAAAGATATACGGTCGCCATTGCTGGAACTAAATAAGAGGATACAAAACTTATTCTATATATTCCTCCAAAAACAACAACCGCTATCAAACAAGTAAAAATAATCCCTATAATCCATGGCCATGCCGTATTTCTATACGATGGAATAAAATTTTCAAAAGCAGTAGACATATTGTTAGCTTGTAGCGCACTAAAAGCAAACATATAACAAAAGACAAATAATGTTGCAAAAATAATTCCTAAACGCTTTTTCCCTAAAGCATTTTTTATGTAATATGCAGGACCTCCCACAAACAAACCATTTTCTTTACTTTTTACCTTGTACATCTGCGCTAAAGTAGCCTCGACTATAGATGAAGCTGAACCTATTACCGCCATAAGCCATATCCAAAAAATTGCCCCGGGTCCTCCAACCACCACGGCCGTAGCAACTCCCGCAATATTTGCTGTCCCAACCTTTGAAGCAGTGCATGTCATAAGAGCTTGAAAAGAAGAAACTTTTCCATTATGAGATTTTTCTCTCAAATATTTTATAGATTCAGGAAACAATCTAATCTGTGCAAAACGCATCTTTATAGTGAAATAAATTCCGCATAAAACTAATAACCCCAGAATAAGATAAACATAAATTTTATCACTTATCCATTCCAAGATCATATTTATATTTTCCAAATTCATCCCTCCGTTAAATTTTTACTAATTAATTTTATCATTTAAAATAATCTAAATCAACACAAATTTAAACATTAAGACTCACATTTTGATGAAGAAAAACTGATATCTTGATAGGAAACATTTCAAGCAAATGTATTGATTTTAGTTATAATTATTTAACAATGCAATCAAATTGAATATTCAAAGTTTATACTTTATTGAGATGTAGAAAAACAAAAAATTTTTTACTATACTGTCTAAAAAATTATGGTTAATTAAGAATTATAAAAATTTGTGTTGTAATGAACTATATATTGGACATGTCATTAAAAATGTCTAAGATTCGTTTGATATGTGAATTCTGTGTAATCCATACACGGAGATATTATACTGGCACATAAAAAAAGCCTACGGCTAAAACTACCGTAGAACTATAAACAAAAGTGTTACGTGATAATACAAAAGTATTCAAATAAAATTGTTTGGCTACCTTTCATTAGCAGATCTTTTTTTGACAGATTTACTCGAAAGTCTTCCTAATGCTTTACCTGCAAGTTTTTTTAATGGATTTTTGCTACTATTTAATCCTTCTATTCTTTTATTTTTATATTCATTTTCCCATTCTTCTGCCTTTGTTGAAAAAATGATATATACACTGTCCAAACATTCCCTAAAACTTTTTCTATCATATGTTGATATATCTTCTGTGTTAAGGATAAGTTTACTATATTCATTCATTTTTTTATGTTTTTTTGCACAATTTTCTAATTTTTTCTTTTCGTCAAAATATTTGTCAATATAAGCTAAATCTTTTTTCGATTCTCTTAATTCCTCTTCGACCACGCTTATCAAATTACCATTTAGAACATCCTCAGATTTAAAATTGGATAGTTTATCAGTAAATATTTTTATTACTTTATAATACGGTTTTTCAAATCTTTTAGCTCCAATACGGGTGTAAGTTTCATAAAGCTTTTTTAATTTTAGAATTACATTATATAAATTTTCGATAAATTCGTAGGAATTTTTAAGTTTAGTTTCCCTATCAGTTTTGTTGCATGCACTCAATTCTTTTGACAAATCATTATTCATATAGGGAATAGCTCCGCCACTAAAAAATTCGAGTGTTAGTTTAGATAGGTCGTAGTATAGTTTTAGTGATGGATTTAATCTCAATATATTAATCTGATTTGGAGCTTCAATTACTGGAATATATTTTTTTGTCGCATTTTTCTTTTGTTTTTTTGCGGTAGACATAAATTCTTCAAAAGATTTAATGGAATCCGATGTTTCTTTATATAAATTTGATATTTCTTTGTAAAATATCTCTATTTTTTTAAAATATTTTATAAAATCTTCACATAGTTTCTGAGATTTAGGAATATTGTTAGTTTCATTCAAACTTTGGTACAAATTACGCAAACTTAATGTATCGCCAGCACCACTCACATTTGCTTTAATGTTGTTCTTTATTTCTTCACATTTATTAATTTTTTCACTGATTTCGTCAGACCTTAATTTTGCGTCCGTATGGCTATTAAGTTCCGCAAGTTTATCCACAGCTTTTTTTAGTATTTCATCCGCTTTTTTGAGTTTTTCACCACTGGAATCACGTAATTTTTTCAAAATTCCAATGTTGCTTTTATTAATCTTTTCAACCCATTTTCTTTTTTTATTTACTATTGTCGGAAGTCCCTTTTCAATTACTATTTTTTCTTCTTCAATATCAAGTAAAGGACCATTAATTATAATACCTCCGTTTTCGTTATTATCGTCTCTAATAGAAATTGCAGAGTCTATATTTTTTAAACTGTTAATGGCCGTAGCACGAATAACAGACCAAAGATAGTCTGCTAGAGTCATATGCCAATTGGCATCTGATTTTGGTTTTTCTCCTTTTTTTGTTGCTGCTGTTACTACTGAATTCATACTGTATTTATCTGCATCACTGCTTTTAACTGCGTCTCGTATTATTTCCAGGTACCTTCTTAGGTCATCTTTAAATTTTTGTGCCTCCGGAATTGATTGCATACTTTTTTCAAATTTACCCCAAAACTTAATATAGTTTTTGAGAAGTAATGTAAATCTTTTTATGATTGAAGAAGTATATGCGAGATATCCACCAACACATCCGTCTATAGCTTTTGTTAAATCTTTGTTACCTCCGAACTTATTCAAATTTCTTAACATGTTTTTGGTTTCATTTTTAGTTAAAAAATTTTTTTCTTCATAAATCGATGAAGTTTCAACAAGTATATAATTTATAGATTTTTTATCGCCTGCAATAGATTCTCCCAGTGAGTGTAAAGTACCACCAATTACACTGTCTTTTACACCGATTACACTATCTTTTACACCTTCTACACCGTTTTTTACACCTTTTACAATTCTTTTTGCAACGTCTGACAATGGCATAATCATTTCACTCCTTATAAATTTTTTCATATCATACATTATATTAAAAAAATGTCAATATTATATATTTAAATTAAAAAA
>JABLTK010063274.1_pt1 | contig 12436 bp, 8 predicted proteins | sample 7160131 | NCBI WGS metagenome assembly JABLTK01 (sample SAMN14651221, study PRJNA627086) | human gut metagenome | isolation source: feces | host: Homo sapiens
AGTAATTTCACCGGGCTTGCCCTCTCAGGCGCTGACGCGCCAGCTCCCCCAAAGTGGGAGCCCTTGGCAAAGAGGTGTCGTTTTGCTGAGATTGATTGAAGTTTGATGGAAAGCGTACCAGACTGCCAATGCCTCTCCTGTCAGGAGAGGTGTCATCAAGCGAAGCGATGATGACGGAGAGGTTCTTCATCAGAGAGGAGGTCTACGATGTACGAGGCACTGTTAAAGGCCACGCCTGAATATCAGAAGATCGCTGCCAGCCTGGCTGCACCGGGCCCGGCAGCCCTGTTTGGCCTGCCCCCGGCGGGCCGCGCCCTGCTGTACGCCGCCCTGCAAAAAGACCTGGGCCGGGTGCTCTGCATCGTGACCCCGGGCGAGGCCGAGGCCACCCACTTTGCGGAAGACCTCAAGGCCCTGGGCCTGACGGCAGCGGTCTTCCCGCCCCGGGATTTCATGCTCCGCCCCGTGGAGGGCGCGGGCCGCGAGTACGAGTACCGCCGTCTTTCTGTATTGGGCCAGCTGGCGGGCGGGCGGCTGAATGCCGTCTGTGTCCCCGCCGAGGCCCTGCTGCAATACACCGTCCCCCGGGACGAATTTTTAAAGAATACCCTCACCCTCAAGCCCGGCATGGTCTACAACCGGGAGGCGCTGGTGGAGCGGCTGTTTGCCGCCGGGTATGTCCGCCGCAGCCAGGTGGATGGCCCGGGCCAGTTCAGCGTCCGGGGCGACATTGTGGACATCTACGCGCCGGACATGCGCCAACCCGCCCGTGTGGAGTACTGGGATGACGAGATCGACTCGCTGGCATCGTTCGACCTGCTCACCCAGCGCCGGGACGGCTCGCTGGAAAAGATCTATCTCTCCCCCGCCCGCGAGGTGCTGTTCGGCAACACGGTACAGACGGCGGAGGCCCTCCGCGACGCCTGGAAAAAGGCCCGCGGCAAACACCGGGCAGCGCTGGAAAAGGCCATGGAGGCTGATCTGGCCCAGCTGGATTCCGGCCTGATGCCCGAGGCCATGGACAAATACTACGGCCTGCGGTACGCTGTCCCCGCCACCCTGCTGGACCACCTCACCGGCCCCATCTTTGTGCTGGATGAGGTCGGCGGCATCCGGGATGCTCAGAAAGCCACCGAGTTCCGCCGGGGCGAAGAGCTCACCGGCCTGCTGGAAGAGGGCGTCATCTGCCCCGGGCTGGATGTGCTCTACCAGACCATGGACGACCTGGCCATTGCCGCCCAGAAACAGAGCACCCTGCTGTGCGAGAACTTCCTGCGCGGCATGAACGAGTTCAAGCTGAAAGACCTCATCAACGCGGAGGCTTTCGCGGCCCCCAACTGGGGCGGCGACCTGGCCTCCCTGCGGGAAGATCTGGACCCGCTGGTGGAGCAGGGCTATGCCATCGCGCTGTTCGCAGGCACCCCCAAGGGCGCTGCCGCCCTCACCCGGGACCTGGCCGATCAAGGCTACGCAGTCAGCATGAGCCGGGACGTCCGCCCCGCCAAAGGGCTGGTGCAGATCCTGCCCGGCCACCTGACGGCCGGGTGCACGTTCCCCTTTGCCCATGTGGCGGTCCTCTCTTCCCGCCGCCATGGTCTGGATGAAGCCAGCGAGGCCGCCAAGAAACGCAAAAAGAACAAAAACGCCCTGTCCAGCCTTTCGGACATCAAGCCCGGCGATTATGTGGTGCACCAGAGCCACGGCATCGGCATGTACGCAGGCATCCAGCGGCTGGAAGTGCAGGGTGCCACCAAAGATTACCTCAAAGTGCAGTATTCCGGCTCCGACGTGCTGTATGTGCCCGTCACCCAGCTGGACCTGCTTTCCCGCTACACCGCCCCCGGCGATGAAGAAAAGATCAAGCTGGCCAAGCTGGGCGGTGCCGAGTGGCAGCGCACCCGCGCCAAGGTCAAAAAGGCCACCGAGGAGATGGCCCAGGAGCTCATTGAGCTCTACGCCCGCCGCCGACAGGCACAGGGCTACGCGTTCCCGCCGGACGGCGACTGGCAGAGCGATTTTGAGACCCGCTTTGAGTACGACGAGACCGACGACCAGCTCAACGCCACAGCGGAGATCAAAAAGGATATGGAAAAAACCTACCCCATGGACCGCCTGCTCTGCGGCGACGTGGGCGTGGGCAAAACGGAGGTGGCCCTGCGGGCCGCGTTCAAGTGCGTCATGGGCGGCAAGCAGTGCGCCATTCTGGCCCCCACCACCCTGCTGGCCTGGCAGCACTACAACACCATCCTCTCCCGGATGGAGGCGTTCCCGGTCAAAGTGGAGATGATGTCCCGCTTCCGCACCGCCAAACAGCAGAAAGAGACCCTGCGGGGCCTGCAGGCCGGCAGTGTGGACATCGTGGTGGGCACCCACCGCCTCCTCTCCAAGGACGTCCGCTTCCACGACCTGGGCCTTGTCATCATTGATGAGGAGCAGCGGTTCGGCGTTAAGCATAAAGAAAAGCTGAAAGAGAACTTCATCGGAGTGGATATGCTCACCCTCTCGGCCACACCGATCCCCCGCACCCTGAACATGGCCATGAGCGGCATCCGCGACCTCTCCACCATTGAGCAGCCGCCCTTTGAGCGCCAGCCCGTGGAGACCTTCGTCCTCGAGTACAATGATGTCATCCTGGCCGAGGCCATGAAGAAAGAGCTGGCCCGGGGCGGGCAGGTCTACTATCTGCACAACCGGGTGGACAACATTGAGTCCACCGCCGCCCATGTCAGCCAGATGGTGCCCGGCGCCCGGGTGGGCATCGCCCACGGCAAGATGACCGAGGACGAGCTCAACCCCGTCTGGCAGCATCTGCTCAACGGCGAGATCGACATCCTCGTCTGCACCACCCTCATTGAAACGGGCATCGACGTGCGCAACTGCAACACCCTCATCATTGAGGACGCCGACCGGATGGGCCTGGCCCAGCTGTACCAGATAAGAGGCCGCGTGGGCCGTTCCGGCCGCAAGGCCTATGCCTACTTCACGTTCCGCCGGGACAAGACCCTCTCGGACATTGCTCAGAAGCGGCTCTCCGCCATCCGGGAGTTCACCGCGTTCGGCTCCGGTTTCCGCATCGCCATGCGCGATCTGCAAATTCGCGGTGCGGGCAGCCTGCTGGGCCACAGCCAGCACGGCCACATGGAGGCCGTGGGCTATGACCTCTATGTCAAGATGCTGAATCAGGCCATCGCCCGGGCCAAGGGCGAACCGCTCCAGCTGGACAAGAGCGAGTGCCTGGTGGACCTGCGGGTGGACGCGTTCATCCCCGAAAAGTATATCGCGGATGGGCCGGGCCGCATCGAAGCCTACAAACGCATTGCCGCCATCCAGACCCCCGAGGACGCCGCCGATGTGCTGGACGAGCTCATTGACCGCTACGGCGACCCGCCTCCCTCGGTCAGCGATCTGGTCAATGTCTCCCTCGTCCGGGTGCAGGCCGCCGCCGTGGGCGTGTACGAGGTCACCCAGAAGAAAGACACCCTGCTGCTGCAGGTGGAGGAGCTGGATCTTGGCATGATCCGGGGCCTGCTCATCGCGTTCAACGGCCGGGTCACGGCAGGGGCCGGGGCCAAGCCTTACCTCTCTGTCACCCTCCAGCCCGACGAAAAGCCGCTGGAGCTGCTGCAAAGGATCCTCAAGGCCATGGGCGAGATTTTAAACGAGCCCAAGCCTGTGAAAAACCAAAAATAAATTTCAGGAGCAACCAACTATGAAACAGAAACTTCTTGCACTGGTCTGCGCGCTGGCCCTGGTGGTCAGCCTGGCAGGCTGTGTCATCTCCACCCCGGACACCGTGGGTTCCCTCGGCGATTACGAGATCTCCTCCGGCCTGTATCTGCTGGCCCAGTACGACGCCTACCAGAAAGCCGCCGACCTCGCTTCCTCCGACCAGGACGCCGCCAACGTGAAAGCTTTTTTGAAGCAGACCATCACCGTGGACAGCGACAGCGGCGAGACGGCCACCGTCAGCGATTATGTCGCCCGGAAAACGCTGGAGAACCTGCAGACCTACGCCGCCACTGAGCTGCGCTTTGACGAGCTGGGCGGCCAGCTGACCGCCGAAGAGGAACAGCAGGCCGACAGCTACGCCCAGCAGCTGATGGACCAGTACGGCGACACCTACAAGGCCAACGGCATCGGGCTGGAGACCGTGCAGCACTTTGAGCGCATCCTGCTCAAGAGCAACGACCTGCTGACCCTCGTTTATGGCAGCGGCGGCGAGACCCCCGTCTCGGACGCCGACCTGACGGAGCATCTGGAAAACAACATGGTGGAACTGGCTTATTACGTCATCCCGCTCTACAACACCAGCACCTATGCCTTTGCGGATGACGACCAAAAGGCCCAGATGCTCACGCTGGCCCAGCAGGCCGCCACGGCCGTCAATCTGGCCTCCAATGAGAGTGCTTCGGAGCAGGTCAGTGCCCTGAACGCCGCCGCTCAGGCCGCCCTGCCGGACATCTACGCCGTGCTGGGCAGCACCCCCTCCGACACCAATGTTCAGACCGAGCTGCTGGGCGCTTCCACGCTGGACTCCACGTTCACCCAGAGCGGTTCCGCCGATACCATCCGGAACCTTGCCTACGGGCAGGCGGCCGCCGTGCAGTATTCCAGCTATGCCATGATGCTGGCCCTGCGAGTGGACCCGCTGAGCGTTGCCTCACTGGACGACCTGCGGGATCAGGTCATCACCGACATGAAGACCAGTGAGCTGAAGACCGCACTGAGTGATTACGGTGCCTCCCTGGAGAACCACCTCGACACCTCGGCCATGAACAAACTGCCCATGACCAGGATCGTCAACAAATAAGTTCCGTAAAAGCACAACAGCGCCCTGCCCGGAGAAGCTTCTCCAGAGCAGGGCGCTGTTTTTGCGCTCTTATTTTGCAGTCGCCTTTGCAAACTCCGCTGCCAGCGCCGCATTGCAGGAGCGGACGGCAGCGGCCTCCGGCTTGAGGGCCGCGCGGTCGTAGGTAAACAGGCCGTTCACCTCGTCCTCCACGTCGGTCAGCTGGGTGTACACCAGCGCCGAGAGGCCCCGCCCCAGCTGGGGCAGAATGGTCTTCCATTGCAGCATTTTATAGCGTTTGGTCAGGTCGGCTTTGTCTTTGGCGGTGCCGTAGCCGTAGGTCTTGCCGGGCGGCTCGTGGCCGGGCATGGGCCAGGCAATGCCGCCGTACTCGCTCAGGGCCACCGTCCGCCTGCCGGGCCGGATGCGGAGCGGGTAGAAGTAATTGTGGCGGGAGTCCACATCTCCCCCGCCCTGGTCGTACCAGCCGCTGGCTTCGTCGATCAGGCGGGTGTCATCCAGCGCCCGGAGGGCCGCCGTGGCGGCGCGGGCATCAAACTGCCCCCACCCCTCGTTGAACGGCACCCAGCACCCGATGCAGGGGTGGCACCGCAGAGCCTCTACAGTGGCTTTTAATTCGGTCTGATAACTTTCCCGGCTGGCTTCCGTCTCGCGTCCCAGCAGCCCCCACAGGGGCTTTGCGTCGGGTGTATGGCGGAGCAGGGGCAGCAGGGCGTTGGTCAGGTAGGTGACGTACCACTGGTTCATCTTCCCGCCGCCGTTCACCATATCCTGCCAGACGATGAGGCCCAGCTTATCGCAGTGGTAGTACCACCGCTGCGGCTCGATCTTGGCGTGCTTGCGCAGCAGGTTGAAGCCCAGCTCCTTGACCTGCTCCAGCTCGTGCACCACCGCCGCGTCCGAGGGCGGGGTATACAGCCCCTCCGGCCAGTAGCCCTGGTCCAGCAGGCCGTTGAGGAGGATGGGCTTCCCGTTGAGGCAGAAGCGCAGGATGCCTTTCGCGTCCGGCTCACAGCTCCATTTGCGGAGGGCAAAATAACTGTGCACGGTATCAAAACCGTCTTCGTCCCCCTGGGTGGTACCCACGGTCAGGTCGTAGAGGAACGGGCTGTCCGGACTCCACGGAAAGAAATGTTTCTCCGGGATGTTCAGCGTCACCTCGCCGTCCTGGTCGGCCTCGTCGCCGCCCCAGTCCTCGGCAATGGTCACGCCCCCGGCCCGCACCACAGCCCAGAGGTTTTTGGCCCCGCCGGGCTGGGCCGTGTGGGCTTTTACCGTCACGGTCCGGGCATCGTAGTCCGGGGTGACCGTCAGCTCCGTAATGTAATTGTCCGGCACCCGCTCCAGCCAGACGGTCTGCCAGATGCCGCTCTGGGCATGGTAGAACATCCCGCCGGGGGTCAGGGTCTGCTTGCCCCGGGCCTGGGTGCCATTCCCGGTGGGGTCCTGCACGGCCACCCAGAGGGTGTTGCGGCCCGGCCGCAAAGAATCGGTGATGTCCAGCGTAAAGGGCCAGTAGCCGCCCCTGTGGCCGCCGGCCAGATGACCGTTGACCTCCACGGCGCAGGCGTAGTCCACCGCTCCGAAGTGGAGCAGCACCCGTCCGCCCTGCCCCGCCGGGGGCGTAAAGCCGCGGTGGTAGTGGAGCCACTCCCCGGGCTGCAGCGTCCGCCCCACTCCGGAAGCCGGAGCCTCGGGCGAGTAGGGCACCCGGATGGTCCCATCCCACGCCGTGGGGAACTGTGCCGCCTTGGTAAACGCGTATTGCCACGGGCCGTTCAGGGACTCAAAGCTGTCCCGCCGCAGCGCCGGGCGGGGGTATTCGGAAAGTGGGTGCTGCATTTTGCCCTCCTGTTTCCTCTATTGGGCTCCCCTGACAGGAGAGCTGGACGCGCCAAAGCGCGGCCTGAGAGGTTTTATTTTGGATCAAAGCGTTTGCAGTTACTTGCGGTATGCTGCCGCCAGCTTTTCGAGGGCGGGCAGGCTCCGCTTGACTTTTTCGGTGTCGATGCAGTAGGCAAAACGCACATAGCCCTTGACACCAAACGTATCGCTGGGCACCAGCAACAGGTCAAACTCCCGGGCTTTCATGCAGAACGCGTTGGCGTCTTCTTCCAGCGCCTTGGGGAAGATGTAGAACGTGCCGCCGGGGCGCTCCACCTCAAAGCCCAGCTCGGTGAGTTTGTCGTACAACAGGTTCCTGTTGGTCTCGTAGACGGAGAGGTCGCTGGTGGCATCCAGGCAGCGGCTGACGGCTTTCTGGATGATGCTGGGCGGGCAGTTGTGGCCCGTAAAGCGGGAGATCTGGGCCAGAATGTCCACCAGGATGTCCGCCCCCTCGCAGGCCGGGTTGACCGCCACATAGCCCAGACGCTCGCCGGGCAGGCTCAGCGTCTTGGAGAACGAGAGGCAGGTCAGGGTGTGGGGGTAGAATGCCGCCGGGTAAGGCACGGTCTTGCCGTCAAAAACGATGTCCCGGTAAGGCTCGTCGCTGACGAGGAAGATATTGTGGCCGTACTCCTTGCTCTTGGCGGTCAGGATCTCGGCCAGCCGGGTCAGGGTCTCCGCCGAGTAAACCACGCCCGTGGGGTTGTTGGGGGTGTTGATGAGGATGCAGGTGACATTCTCGGTCAGCATCTCCTCAAAGGCGTCCAGGTTGGGCTGGAACGTGGGCGGCTGGGGCGGCACCACTTTCAGCACGGCACCCGTTCCCCGGACGTAGGGCCCGTACTCCGAAAAATAGGGTGCGAACGTCAGCACCTCGTCGCCGGGCTTGGTCACGGCGCGGATGGCGTGGGCAATGGCGCCCGCGGCACCCGTGGTGGGGAAAATATGCTTCTGCTCATAGGGCAGGCCGAACGTTTTGGCCAGATGGGCTGCCGCGGCGGTGCGGAACCCCGGGTCGCCCTGACTGGGGCAGTAGCCGTGGAGGGCAATGGGCTCCTCCGTGGCCAGCAGGTCCTGCATGGCCGCCGTAAACCGCGGCGGGCAGGGCACGCTGGGGTTGCCCAGCGAGTAGTCAAACACGTTCTCATAGCCGATCTCGGCAGCCCGCTGTTTGCCGTACATAAAGGTCTCACGGATCACGCTCTTATGGGCCAGCATCGCGCGGTAGGTTTCGTTCAGCATCATCATTCCCCTCTCGCTTTTCGGATCTCTTTTATTTCTTGTCCGGCAGTGCAGACGCATAGCTCTGCTCTACCTTGACGACGCAGCAGTATTTCGGGTCCTGCTCTTTGACGAACTGGCACATCTTTGCCAGCATCTGGTCGATGTCCCCGGTGTATCCCGCCGGGAACACCAGATCAAACAGAACATTGGTGTGGCTGTCCCCCGGCACGATCCGCAGATCGTGGATGGAGAGCCGCGGGTCCAGCTGGCGGGCATGTTCCTGCAAACGGGCCCGCAGCACCCCCACCGACGCGTCCGCCGTGACGATGGGGTCGTAATGGATGGTGACCTGCAGCCGGTCTTTTTTGAGAAAGTCGTTCTCGATGTTGTCGATGACGTCATGGGCCGTCAGCGGGTCGGTCTCGGCCGGGAACTCCACATGCAGGGAGGCGAACTGGTGCCCGGGGCCGTAATCGTGGACCATGAGGTCATGCATGCCCAGTACCCCGGGATAGCTCATGACGGTCCGCTCAATGTGCTCCACCAGCTCGGGGCTGGGGCTCTCGCCCAGCAGCGGGCTCAGGGTATCCATCACCAGGCCCCATCCGGACCAGAGGATGAACGCCGCCACGCCCACGCCCATAATGCCATCAATGATGCCGTAGCCCGTCAGGCTGCACAGGATGGTGGAAAGGAGGACCGCTCCGGTGGTCAGCACATCGTTGCGGCTGTCGGCGGCGGTAGCCATCAGGGTCTCCGAGTTGATCTTTTTGCCCACGGCGCGGTTGAAGCCGCTCAGCCAGAGCTTGACGAGGATGGACGCCGCCAACACCCCGATGCTGAGCCAGCTGAACGCCACCGGCGTGGGGTGGAGTACTTTCAGAGCCGATTCTTTCAGCAGCGAGAGGCCGATGGCCAGAATGGTGACGCTGACCACCAGGCCCGCCAGATACTCGTACCGGGCGTGGCCGTAGGGGTGCTCCGCATCCGGGGCCTTGGCCGCCAGCCGGAAGCCAATGAGGCTGACCACATTGGACGAGGCATCCGACAGGTTGTTCAGGGCGTCCGCCATGATGGCGATGGAGCCAAACAGGGTGCCTGCCAGCAGCTTGCCGATACAGAGCAGGATATTGCAGGCCATGCCCACCAGACTGGCCAGATTGCCGTAGGCCGTGCGGACAGCGGCGTCTTTCACATCATCCGGGCGCTTGATGAAGCAGCGGATCAGAAATTGAGTCATAGTGTACCTCCCGGCTGCCGCGGCAGCCACGTCTTGTTCAGTATAGCACAGCACTTCACGGTTTTAAAGTGTTTTTGTGAATTTTCTTCTCCTTAAGCCAGATCCCCCAGATAACAATCCCCCCGGCGGGGCGGGAATGCCTCACCGGGGGGTGGAAGTTTCTGGTTTCAGGGGGGCTCAGACCTGCTTGGCCGAGGGCTTGCTCAGATCGAGGCTGCGGACGATCTTGCGGACGGGCAGGATGCTCTTGGCGTTCATCGAGAGCTCGTCCACGCCCATGCGGAGGAATGTTTCGGTCAGGGCGGTGTCCGCGCCCAGCTCGCCGCAGATGCCCACCCAGATATTGTGGCGGTGACCGGCGTCAATGGTCATCTTGATGGCCTTGAGCACGGCGGGGTGATGCGGGTCAAAGAACGGCTCCAGCTTTGCGTTCTGGCGGTCCAGCGCGCAGGTGTACTGGGTGAGGTCGTTGGTGCCGATGGAGAAGAAATCGCACTCCTCGGCCAGATCGTCCGCAATGAGGACGGCGGCGGGGGTCTCGATCATGGTACCCACTTCGAGGTTCTGGTCAAACTTGACGCCCTCGGCGGTGAGCTCCGCGCGGCACTCGTTCAGCACGGCCTTGGCGTCCTGCAGCTCCCGCAGGCTGGTGATCATGGGGAACATGATGCTCATGTTGCCGTAAGCGGAAGCCCGCAGCAAGGCCCGCAGCTGGGTCTTGAAGAAGTCTTTCCGGGTCAGGCAGATGCGGATGGCGCGGTAGCCCAGAGCGGGGTTGTCCTCGTGGTCCAGCTGCATGTAGTCCACGGTCTTGTCCGCGCCGATGTCACAGGTGCGGACGACTACTTTCTTGGGGGCCAGGCTCTCCACCACCTGCTTGTACGCCTCAAACTGGTAATCCTCGGTGGGATAGTCCTTGCAGTTGAGGTAGACGAATTCTGTCCGGAACAGGCCGACGCCGCCGGCGTCGTTCTGCTGCACGGCACCCACATCGCCCATGCCGCCGATGTTTGCATACACGTTGATGGTCTTGCCGTCCAGCGTGGTGTTGGGCTTGCCCTTGAGCTCCTGCAGCAGGACCTGCTTTTTCTGATCCTCTTTCTGGCGGGCGCGGAGGCTCTGGAGCAGGTCGGGGGTGGGGTCCACATACACGCAGGCGTTGTAGCCGTCCACCACGGCCATCTTGCCGTCCCAGTCGTCCTGGATATCCTTGCACTGGATCAGGGCGGGGATGTTCATGCTGCGGGCCAGGATGGCCGTGTGGCTGTTGGAGCTGCCCTCCCGGGTGATAAAGCCCAGCAGCAGGCTCTTGTCCATCCGGACCGTCTCCGAGGGGGCCAGGTCGTCCGCCACAAGGATACTGGGCTCGGTGCCCTGCAGGCTGGCGTTGTCCACCCCCTGCAAAATGTCCAGCATGGCCTGCGCAATGTCGATGACATCGGCGCTGCGGGCCTGCAGATAGGGGTCGTCCATGGCGGCAAACACGGCGGCCTGGTTGTCGCCTGCCGTCTTGACGGCATACTCGGCGCAGCGGCGCTGGCCGTTGATGATCTCCTTGATGGCGTCCACGAAGTCGTCATCATCCAGCATCATGGCGTGGATGTTGAACACTTCGGCGATGTCCTCGCCTGCCTCGGCAAGGGCTTTCTCGTACAGGGCGGTCTGCTGGTCGATGGCCTTGGCCCGGGCGTCCTCAAAACGCTCGATCTCCGCGGCGGCGTCGGCCACTTCGGCCGCCGAGATGGCCGTGTTCTTTTTCTTGTAGAGTTTCAGCTTGCCAATGGCAATGCCGTTCAGAATGCTTTTACCGGTACCCACCTGCATCGTTCATTTCTCCTTATCACTCAAATCTCTTGCGTCCGGGAACGAAAAAGCCCCCGCAGTCTCCCGCGAGGGCTTCTCATCACGACATTACACGCGATCAGACGTTCTCGCTCAGGAACTTCTGGATCGCCTCTGCGGCAGCGGCCTCATCGTCGCCCTCCACTTTTACGGTAACGGTATCGCCCTGCTTGACGCCCATGCCCATCAGAGCCATCAGCTTGCGCAGGTCGCAGGTCTTGCCGCCCTTTTCAAGGGTGGCGGTGCTTGCGTAACCCTTGACCAGCTTCACGAGCAGGCCGGCGGGGCGTGCGTGGATGCCGCATGCATCCTTAACGGTATACTGGAATTCTTTCATAATCATTTTCTCCTTACTTATCCATCCACGGAACGGGCCAGCCGCGCGGCCCCGTCTGCAATAAAAACCCTGGTTTATTGCGGGATGTTACTACTCTTATTATAAACCTTAGTCGTTCTTTTTGCACCCTTTCATATTGCCGATTTTTCCGCGAAAATTTTGGTATAATTGAACATAATCTTTTATCAAAAGTACCATCATTGCACAATTTTCTGCTTTTGGGAAAGACTTTTGTTCACTTTCCCACTCACTCGACAGGGTACCCCTCGGCGTCCAGCGGGAGGTCCGTATAGCGGGCCGCTTCCGGCAGAGGCGTCTCGGGTTCGCCGGAGGTCTGCTGGCTCTGGCCGGCGGCGTTCAGCTCCTCGTCATGGCGCTCGCCCCAGTCCCCGCTGAAATCCTCGCCCGAGGTCTCCATGGCCTGCCCGGAGGCGCCGAGCTCCTCGTCATGGCGCTCGCCCCAATCGCCGCTGAAATCTTCCCCCGAGACTTCCGTGGCCTCCTGCATGGCCATAGCGGTCTGAGCGTCTTTCAGGCCGGTGACGACGCCGGAGGGCTTCTCCAGCAGGTAGGCCCCGATGGCCTTTTTCTTGTACACCAGCAGCACGCCATAGCTCATGGTGTCGCCCTTGCTCACGGCGGGCAGCAGGGCCGTCCATTTTTCCACGGTCTTGCCCTTGTAGCGGGTCAGGTCCATGCCGCTCTGCTGCACCACCCCGTTGAATGCCGAAAAGCTGTCGTCCCACCTGCGGGGGATCTTGACCTTATCGGCGGCAATGGTGGCCGCGTCCACGTCCAGCCCATAGCCGGTGAACCAGGTCTGGATGTCCTGGGCGCTCTCGATCTTGTTGCCGCTGGCCGCGGCGGCCGCCATGACGCTCCGCCCGCTGATGTACCGCCCCAGCACCGCGCTGAACACCACCAACGCACAGCATATCACGCCGACGCCCACCTTTTTGAGCCCGGCCTTTTTCAGCGTTACCACAAACATATACCGTTCCCTCCCACCCATTTGGTTGTGTCCGTATAGTATATGCCTGTGTGAATTCCAGAAGCTCTCTCCGGGCGGTGCCATCAGCTATGTGGAAGTGCCCAA
>JABLTK010130138.1_pt1 | contig 12436 bp, 17 predicted proteins | sample 7160131 | NCBI WGS metagenome assembly JABLTK01 (sample SAMN14651221, study PRJNA627086) | human gut metagenome | isolation source: feces | host: Homo sapiens
ATCATGAGCTGACAAAAGTATGACCTTAGAGTCGAAATACCCAACAAATCCATGGACCAAACCATCTGATGTCATTTCAAATGCCAATTATGATTGGTCGAGGAGCATTAACCAAACCGTGGATTTGTACAGAAATCAAGGAGAAACGTGGAATTGTGATATACTCATAACTCACAGGAATTTGGGATATTTCGGCACCAGAGCGTCTTGATATGATTCATACTTTCGTAAACTATGGTCTCGAACACTGGGGATCAGACGCTCAAGGAGTCGATCGGACACGACGATTTCTCTTGGAATGGCTCTCCTTTCTTTGTCGATATGTACCAGTAGGAATCCTCGAACGACCTCAGACGATTAATCAACGTCCTTGTCACTATGTTGGTCGATCAGAGTTGGAAACGTTGCTTGGGAGCCGGAATCCAAAGGATTGGATTCACATTTCCGAGATGTTTCTCGGTCCTGTCGACTCTGGCTTCATGTTTATTCCAAAGCATCGGAGTAATGCTTATACAGAACAGTAATCCTTGTTTAGGAAGAAACACAAAACTTGTACAAAGTAAATGTATCAGAAACCTCCTTTCGTGTGCGTTCATGACGAGGATTTGCAGTACTGTAACCACATGGAAGAATGCCAACTGGACGCAGATGTGATGGGATCTGAAGAATGGATGATACTTCACTCTCACTAAAACTGCCTACCCAGCAAGATTCTAGCTATTAGAGTGTATTTATCACTTACTTAATCCCTCTTCTTGACATGCCAAAACAGCATATGTCTGAGCGATGGTTGCATCTTGAAGAGCATATAACTCGAGACCTCGACGTCCATAGAAATGATCTTTACACTCACAACAGAAAACGAAGAGAAGAGGGGCCTAGAATGAAGAAGAGAGTAAACAATCACCTGTTGGACCCATCCTTGTCCCGAAGCCTTGCAAATTGCTTCAATTTTTGATCGGTTTGTTACAGCGTAGATATAATATGCCTTCAATAACTATGATAATCTGAACACCTACTTGTTGGTTTCCAGCATTCGGACAGAGAATAATCTTTTCCATGATTCGATTTATCTTATCAATCTCAACAGGAGTACTATCAAACCTAGACCTAATACTCGAAATGTATTCCAACGATCTGATACTACGGCGTTCATGTATAAGGTCTGTAAATGATTTACTCATAATTGTAAAAGTGTTTGAGAAAAGGAATACAAAACAATTCTTCGGGAGTTTCTTTTATGAATTGAGCCATTATTCTGTATTCCTGTAAACTTGTAATATACTTGCCATTATTACTAATTATTGTGGACAATCCTTTCACTGAATGTATTGACTTCATTTTTTGTTTGAATATAATAATTGTTCTTACAAATAGAACTACAAAACAAATGGTGTTGATATGTTGGTTTCCAGATTGTTAGAGGTGATGTCGCATCTACGGCAAGAGCTATTCACTCTTCACGAAACAAATTGATCCTTTATTCGCATAATCCAATGAATAGTATGCAAGGGTGATTATGATTCGCAAGAAACATGGGACACTAAATGAACTACTTTGAACCCGACTCCCGTTCAGACGATAGAGCATGCATATACAGTCGCTCTGCGATATTTTGCCATTTGGCTACAACTCAATCCATTCTCCAGACTAAACCTGCTAATGCTTTGGCCTTCTCCAACTCATCCTCTTTGGCTTCCTTTGTATGCTTCGTTTCCTCACTACACTGAATGCACCATTCATCCATACACTTCCATTAACGAAGCAGTTGTTGGAATGGTTGTTGGAATAGTAGACTGAGTGTTTCCACCCACAAAGTGAACAGTCTCGATAGGATCCGAAGCAGTCATATCAGCGAGTGTAAGAACTGGTTCAAATGCCATCATATCAGATGTTTTATACTTCTTCAAGCTCTTAACTGGATACATCACATTCTCATCTTCACATCACAGATTCTATGGTACTCCTACTTTCAAACAAAAGTGTTGGATATGGAATAACATCGATAAAAATAATCCGTTTTTCATCTGTTCCTTCCTTCGGACTCATCTTTGATGAAGCATTATTCCCCTTATATTCCCGGAGAACTTGCATACTTTGACAATCCCAAACCTATTTCAAACAGAAAAGAAACAGAAATACAAAGATACGACCATCTTCACCTCCACTTACAATCTTGCTATCATCACCTGAAATGGCTATGCATGTCGTAGCTCCCGTATGAGCCGCAACAAAGGACACACCATTATTTCCTTCCCCTCCAGCTAATACACTTGCTTCCAGAGAATGCGTTAAATCAATGAGGAAGATAGAGCCATCTCCAGAACCTGCATAACATTGATGTTCAGTATGAGAAAGGGTTAACTAAAATGATACAATGACATGACACATACACAATGAATAACGGATGGAGTCGAAATTGTGCTCAGAAGACGATGACTGAATAAGTCCCAAATTCGAATCGTCTTGTCTGCACTGCTTGAGAGCAAATACACTGAGATTTAAGAACATCGCAAATTCCTACTCCCAGAACGAATAGCAAGATCAGTGATGGAAAGAGAATGCTCACTCACTGTCCAAAGAGGTTTTATGGCGCAATTAACATCATCGAGGCCACCAATAATCTCAGCAAGGTTCCATTGCCGAATCAGACCGTCCTACTTATCAATAGAGAGAAACGAGCGAACATCTCCTCCAGTAACGATGGAACTCATGTCAGGAAGACAGCGAATGACAGATAGAGCCTAAAAATCAGTCAGTTCTATTGCTAATACCTTGTAATGGGCATCGATAACACGTAACAAGTCGCCTGAACTCAAATACCAAATGTACCTATATAATATGAAAGAATTACTTATAATACAATTTTCCAGAAGCACTACCACCAAATAAGTATGTATTATCAAAAGATGGACAAAGACAAGTCATCTGGACTTAAAACCGATCATCAATCTTCTACCTTCTCAGCAACCGCATTTCGGAAAATAGGAGCCGCTTTTCCATACTTCCAAGTATTGATATACGGTTTTGGTGTCTAAACATCATTTCGGACACAAGAAGGAGACTTGAACTGAATATATACTCTGAGGATATAAACCGTAGTCATCACATCGATTAACAGCATTCACCAAAGCACATCCTATGAATCAATTCCTGTATCAAAGTCAACCATTCTTCGAACTCACATTCTCCTTAAACTCAAAGATATTGGTACATGAATGGATATCCCATATGTTGATTGTATTTTCTTTTAGAGAAGTAGATACAACAACTTCCTTATACATCAGAGCCTTCTGTGTCGTCTTCAACTTAGTGACAAAAAAGAGCCAATTTCATGGCGTAATTCTAGGCAACAAACAATTCACAATACGCAATGTTCTTCAATTAATACATCATTACTGTTCTCATCTATAACTTGTACAGTAAGTTCACCTTCTAAATTAATCTTATAGTTGAAAATCAACTTATGGGCCTCTCCAATCAAATCATCATTATTCACCTCAATTGTAGTCAATAACTTTCGACTAGATTCTCCCTCATCATGGCCCTCAAATATTGGAGCAGCAAAATACCCAACATTTCTATCACTCAAGAAGAATGTATGATGACCCTCCGTAGGGAAATAAACATTACGAGGAATAATCGTTTCATAACAACCCGTACGAGTCTCTACACTAATTGTAGATGCAGTTCGGTCTTTGATATTTCCATCATTCATATTCTGTTTGCAAAATAGTGAAGCTCCGATAGCCACACATTCATCTGGATTTATGTCATCAGAGATAACATTATCAAAGACCTCAGCTAATAGCCTCATTACCATGGGAATTCTACTAGATCCTCCCACTAAAACAACAGCATCAAAATCAGAAGTCGTAAGACCGCAATTGTCAATACATCGCTTTGTGATGGAGATTGTACTATCAATATCGTTCTTAATTATCTGCTCTAACTCCTCACGTGTTATCTTATATTCCCACATCTCCTCTGGGTCCATATCGAAATCATCAATCTTCAACACGTTCTTCAGTGTACTGAAATAGGGCTCCAAATCTACTTCTGTGCATTCCATACTCTGTTCTGATAGTGTTTCTTTGGCTTCTTTGCAAATGTCCATCAATTTGAACTTCGCTTTCAAATAGCCTTCATCACCTTTCCTTTCCAGATCTTCGGGCATAAGTTCATCATTTCCTGTATCATTAGCGTATGAATTTGCGATATACAGGGCAAGGTTACGATCAAAATTCTCTCCTCCAATTGCTATATCTCCGTCCTTACATAAGAAATTAAACGATTTGCCATCCTCCACTGTCACAATGGATACATCAAAAGTACCACCTCCCAAATCATAGATTAGAATGTGACCATCCTTGCTTGTGTTTTGAACTCCATAGGCAATTGCAGCTGCTGTAGGCTCGTTCAGAATACGAATTGGAACTGTGATCCCAGCCTTTATCGCAGCATCTCGAGTCAAGGCTCGCTGAGCTAAAGTATAGGTAGCAGGAACTGTGATTGTGACGCTACCGATAGGACGTCCGTCGATCTTGGCCAAAGCATGAGAATACATCTCCTTTATTAAATACATGCTGATCTCCTCTGGCATTACGATTCGATTCAACGAAGGGATAAAAAATCCAGCATTTCCATCATCACCCTTCACCACCTTCGCCCTACAGTAATTCTTCATTAAGGATACATGAGAAGAATCATAGGCCATTCCAAAAATACGTTTTGCATTTGTAACAACATTTCCTTTGGTAATCTCCCTAGGTTTCAATCCTGCTTTCCCGACAGTGATAGTTCCATCACTGTTGAAGCAGACAATAGAACGAAGGAGTCTATCGCCATTATCATATGAAATAACACTCGTTCTGTTGTTGGGTTCTAAGACACAAGCACAACAGTTGGTTGTCCCAAGGTCTATTCCAATATAATAAGTGTCCGAACTCATTCTATAATTGATTAACTGTTTTTCAATCTGAATTCATTTGATTCCCGCGGTATTCACACTTATCAGAGTACAGTATTTCTTTCCACACTCTCAAATTACCATGATACAGTCATTAGTAAAAATACCAAAAAGGGAAATCCTTGAGATAATCAGTACTTGCTGCTAGTCATATTATCAAATCTATTGAATTCTTTTTTTTTGGTGATAAGATCAATAGAAGTATATTATTGATTTGTCATAATTCCGTTCTCACATGCTACGAGTGGTCAAATCAGTTAGAAAAGTGGGTTTCTCTGCTGTTCGATTCGTTTCTACGGTTTTACCAAGTCATGTGAACCTCTTTTCGGAAGAGTACAAAGTACAGTTTGAATATTCTCCTCTACACTAGGAAAATCAACGGTATAACACCCAGTTAGAAAATGACTATCTTGATCATCTCAAGAGGGCTACAGCAGGTAAAACAATTGGAAGTGAATTAAGGATAGGTGGAGATACCAAATCCATAGCAAGACATCTGAAACGGAACAAGATGCTTCCTCGACAGAGAATTGGATGTATTTTAGACATGGGATCACCCTTTTTGGAGTTGTCTCCTCTTGCTGGAGAAGAGCTATATGAAGAAGAGGTTCCAAGTGGCGGGATTGTGACAGGAATTGGACGAATACATGGTCATCAGTGTATGATCATTGCAAATGATGCCACAGTAAAAGGCGGTACGTATTATCCCATTACAGTAAAGAAGCATCTTCGAGCTCAGGAAATTGCCGAACAGAATCACCTTCCCTGTATTTACATGGGTATGATACAACCGCTGAGAATTCCGTATAGTTGATTCTGGAGGTGCCAATCTTCCGAAGCAAGCAGATGTGTTTCCTGATCGAGATCATTTTGGTCGTATTTTCTATAATCAAGCCAACATGTCTGCAAAGAAGATCCCTCAAATCTCTATCGTACTTCTTTATATTTTCTGTTACTGTAGGTGTTTGGAAGTTGTACTGCTGGAGGTGCTTATGTTCCCTGTATGTCCGATCAGTCTATCATAGTTCGGGGAAATGGAACTATTTTCCTAGGAGGTCCCCCCTTGGTGAAAGCAGCTACAGGAGAGGTTATTAGTGCACAAGAACTAGGCGGATCCGAAGTACATTCTCGATTGAGTGGTGTGACCGATTATCTGGCTGATAATGAGAAAGAAGCATGTGAAATGGCGCGAAATATGATTCAGTATATGAATTTGGGTGAGGATTCGCCAGTGAATTTCATGGACTCTGAAGCTCCTTTGTATGATAGTAGTGAGATCGCAGGAATTATTTCCCATGATCCGAAAAAGAGTTTTGATGTTCGGGAGATCATTGCTCGAGTGGTTGATGGTTCTCGTTTCTTGGAATTTAAGAAGGAATATGGAACTACGATGGTGACTGGATTCGCATCTCTTTTTGGAATTCCAATTGGGATTGTTGCAAACAATGGAATTCTGTTTTCAGAATCGACTTTGAAGGCAGTTCACTTCATCGAAATTTGTTCACAAAGGAAGATCCCCCTTCTGTTCCTCCAAAATATCACCGGTTTTATGATTGGTTCTGAGTACGAAAGACAGGGAATTGCTAAGCATGGAGCAAAACTTGTAACTGCAGTTTCAACCACGAAATGTCCGAAAGTTACACTTATAATTGGTGGAAGTTATGGAGCTGGCAATTATGGAATGGCAGGAAGAGCCTTCTCTCCGCGGTTCTTGTATATGTTACCAAACAGCCATATTTCTGTGATGGGCGGAATTCAGGCAGCAACGGTACTTAGTACAGTAAAACGAGACGGTATTGAAAAGAAAGGTAGGCATTGTTGAAAGAGATGAGAAGTAGGTGGCACATGGAGTAAAGAGGAAGAAGAAGCCTTTAAGAAGCCAATTCTCGAGAAGTATGAGCATGAGAGTAGTTATCTGTACAGTACTGCTCGTTTGTGGGATGATGGTGTGATTCCTTACAGGGATATACGGAAAGTGTTAGGGTTGAGTATGAGTTCGTGTATCCAACACTCGATAATCGAAGATACAACCTTTGGACTCTTTCGAATGTGATTTGGGTGGTGTGTTTATTAAACAAGAACACGAAATACACTTATCCTCGTTGCTTCATCTACTCATTACTAATTATCTTGCTTTCTCACTGAACGACGACCATGACGACGACTGGACTTCATTACACGAGTGGTGAATGCAGGTTCTTCTTCATCAATCATAAAACTCTCTTCTTGAACTCCTGGTGAATGAATTAAGCTACTTTCATCTGTTGCTACTTCTGAGTGATAAATTGATTCTTCAGGAGTCTTCGCTACTTTGTCAATCAAATTCTTCTTCTCAGCCAAACTATCTATCACTCTTCCATCATTCGACAAACTTTGCTTTCACAGGAGCTGAACGATGCCTACAAGAAACTCCAAAAACAATGAGAAGGACTACGATCACTCCAAGAGCGATAATCAAAGCGTTTATAGATACTGTGATCTTGCGAGAACCAGTCTCGCGAAGAGATTTGTTCTTACGTCGACGATCCTGAGCTTCGTTCAATTTAGGCTTAACAATCTTCTTAACAGATTTAGAAGGAGTTTCAGATCCTTTGGCCTGTTCTTTCTTTGCGGTTTCAATTCTGGACTTAACTTCCTTGTCAACCTTCATATCCTTAGAAGTCTCTCCTTCATTCTCATCATTCATAGGAGGCTTCTCATCATCACCCATTTCATCACCATTATCACTATCATCATTCATTGTCTTATCATTCTTAGAAGACTTATCATCTCCATCATCACCATCATCATCACCATCCTCTCCATCATCATTCATTGTCTTCTTATCCTTCTTAGAAGACTTATCATCATCATCACCATCATCTCCATCATCACTATCATCATTCATTGTCTTCTTATCATTCTTAGAAGATTTATCATCTCCATCATCTCCATTATTACCATCATCACCATCATCTCCATCATCACCATTATCACCATCATCATTCATTGTCTTATCATTCTTAGAAGACTTATCATCATCATCATCACCATCATCATCACCATCATCATCACCATCATCTCCATCATCATTCATTGTCTTCTTATCCTTCTTAGAAGATTTATCATCATTCATGGGAGGCTTCTCATCATCACCCATTTCATCACCATTATCACCATCATCTCCATCATCATCACCATCATCATCATTTCTTGCCTTCTTATCCTTCTTAGAAGATTTATCATCTCCATCATCATCACCATCATCATCATCATCACCATTATCATTCATTGTCTTCTTATCCTTCTTAGAAGACTTCTTATCGTCATCTCCACCATCATCATCATCACCATCATCATCATTCATTGTCTTCTTTCCCTTCTTAGATTTATCCTCTCCATCATCATCATTCATTGTCTTCTTTCCCTTCTTAGAAGATTTATCATCATCACCATCATCATTTCTTGTCTTCTTACCATTCATGGGAGGCTTCTCATTATCACCCACTTCATCACCACCATCATCATCATCTCCATCATCACCATCATCATTCCTTATCTTCTTACCATTCATGGGAGGCTTCTCATCATCATTCCCATCCTCCCCTTTACCCTTCTTGGTTTTATTAACCATTGTACTCTTCTCAACTACAACCTTACCCTCTTCGTTCCCAATCTTCTTAGAATGTACCTTAACCTCATTTTCTTCATTGTTAGTCACTTTCTGCATTACCACAGATGATCCTTCCATTGACTCATTGAGAGATTCTTCTTCTTCAGCCTGCTCGTTATTATCTTTCTTTGAGCCAGCTTCTCTCTTATTAATCTTTTTCGATGCAGACTTCGATAACATACTAATCTCAGGCTCAGTTTCTGTACTCTCAGTAGATATCTTCTTTTCCTCGCCTGAATGTTATATCAACATATCGAACAAACTCTTTTGCAATAACGACACTTTCTCCTTAGCTGAAATCAAAGAAGGAGTCTGAACGCCCTTCCTTTTGGTACTATGCTTTCCTTTTACACTACGAACTACATAACGTGAGGAGTGAACGATGAAAAAACACTACTTACGATTCCGAGAACTCTGAGACACAACCGAAGAAAACTAACAATAATTATATAGAATCAAACAAACTGAATCAAAGCTCTTGGTTTCTAGTGCATCGCAACAGCAAAGAATTGCAGAACCTACATTTATACGACACCTTATATATATACAGAATAGTAAAAACAAAATCTTCTTCATTCCCCAATAAATGAATACTAAATTCTTCGATTTGGTTAATGCCCAATTCTTGGGAATTGAGTGGTAAAAACCGCGGGAATCGAAACTAGCCGATTGCAAACAAACAGTTCACTCTACTTTTTCTTAGTAATATGCGGAGGCCTCTGAGGAATAAAATCAACATCTTTTGTATTTACTTATCATTATTAACTAAACAAATACTTACCAACAATCCGGTTACACAATCGAAGTGTCCCCTGATGATTGAGATACTTAAAACCAGTAACCTTCTGATTCCAAGAAATGTCAGAATACTTTGCCTTCACCGCTTTGATGTGATCTTTAAACCCATCAAATCCCTGATGAACTCCTATCACTATGCATAAACCCAAACATGCTCCAATACAGTATTTGTTAGCACTAACCAGTTCCCCTCCTTCTAAATACATTACCCGCATCAAACAATTATCAACAAGAATTCTTCCAACAACAATCCCATTCAAGGAGTCAAATGGAGTTGATTTGGAAAAGAGAAAGATATCCTATCATCAAATCACAATTCAATTGATACAGCACTGTCCTGATGTCGTGGCACTCCTATATCGTATCGAGTACGTAAGAAACGATCAAACTCGGAGAGACTTAACCTTGTGATGGATTCAGTGATATTTACATCTCTTACTGTCATAGCGATCTCATTCTACCAATCAGCAAGTCCATACACAAATCACAATATCACTCAGACGCGGACGTGCCTGCAATGCTCTCTCAACCAAATAGAATAAATTCGACCCAAATAATATGTCACTGTTCACGTAACCCACATAATAACTATCAAATAACAAACGTGTCACTTCTAAAATGTTACGAATGAACGGAAGATTATAAATATTCACTCTATTAGATAACTACTCAAATGCTTGATTACGCTGTTTCTGTTACTACTGTATGCCCAAGAGATGTGGCATATGATACAATGGATTCTGTTGATGTAAACACAACCGTATGGGTTTTGTATCTCTCAGCATACTGTGCTAGCATATATAATGTATTGGAAACAGCCACAGTAACTGTATCCTATGCATTAACTAGAATGACAAATTGAACATTCTTTGAATCAACGGTCACTGCAAATACTACAAGGAGCTTCTCACCATCAGGATTGTAGTTGTATATAGATTGCTTTGATACATTAAAAAAGGGACTCGATATAACAGCATCATTTGGGACTGCCTTTTCCTTAGATCCACGAGAAAATGGGATTTCATGCCTATAAACACTCATAGTTGCATAATTCCCTTCTTCTCTTGGGATCTCCTGTTTTCCTTTTCCATTTGATAGCAACTTACAGTTCCACATAACAGAGTCGTTGATGTTATCTATCTGATTGTTACTAGGGAAAGCGGAGGATCACATTAGAAACGAAATGTATTGCTAGTAAATATACAGCAATAACTAAGAATGGTTCGAGTCTCATCGATACCGTAACTCTTCAAAACATCGAAACAAAAGTGAACATCAACAAACAAAACTAATCCGTATGTATAATTGTATCCTCCTGAAGAACTCTACCAGTATTAAACTCTTCAACTTTGTAATGAAGTATTCCATCCTCTCGAATCTCAAAAGTATAACGGACAATAACAGGATCGTCTTGAATTGTCACATTATCACAAGCAAAAAACTTCAACATCTTCATCGTCTTGGGGTCCCTCAAATCTCCTTCAAAAATGTTGTCACAAAAGTAACCTTCATATATGCTCGTAATAGCATAATCCTTCACACCAGTTGCAGGAATCATGGATCCCCTCTCAATAATCGGATCATATACATTCTCTCCTCGATTACAAGTCATTGTACACACATCCCACTTTACTGGCTCTTCAATCGTGATGTCCCTTAAAATCTTATGATAAGCATACAATGCTGCACCTGATGAAACTACCGTATCAGGATTCACTTCCTGAGAACATCGAGAAACTCCAAACTTCTTCTCCAGACAATCATGAACCAATCGTAGTCGACTGGATCCTCCAACCAATAGAACTTTGTCCACATCATCTAGCGTATAATATGACTCGCTTATACATCGCTCTAAGATCTGAATGGTGGTCTCAATATAACCATGAATCATATCATTCAGTATCTTGAGAGTTAGTGTATAACCATTTTCCACCATTTCAATAGGATCCTCTATCACCATCTGATACTCTTGCATCAAGAACCTGATGTAAGAATCAATATCAATCGTAGTCTCATCAGTTGAAACTAGCTCTTCTTTTGCTAAACGACAGTTCTCGGATAAATTGAACAACAAGCGATTGTAGCGAAGAAGGTTTGTTAATCGATCTTCCTCATTCAACAAATCATCTCCTTCTGCTTCCTGGTATGAACTACGAACATAACGCACAATGTCATCATCAAAGAGTTGACCTCCAATTGTTGGGTCTCCTCCCCAATTCAGAATCTTAAGAAGGTTTCCATTTTGGACCTGGATAAGAGAAACATCCAAAGTGCCACCACCCAGATCATACACTGCATATAAACCATCTTGATCCGTATTATGACATCCATATGCTATAGCTGCAGCGCACGGTTCATTCAGCATTCTCACTTCACAATCAACAACAGAAGCGTCAATAGCACGCTTTATCGCCACACGCTCTTCATTTTTATACATTGCAGGACAAGTAATTGCCACACACGCAATCTTGTCTTCAGTTTGCTTTCTTACCATATTCCACAACGTATTGATGATTTCCGCATAAATCTCTTCAGGATAAACTTTACGACCCAATACTGGAATCCAAAAGGCTGCATATCCATTATCACCTTCTACCACTTTTGCCTTGCAAGAAGCCATTGCAGTCTTTACTCTTGGATCTGAAAACTTCAGTCCAATGATCCTCTTTGCATTCATTACCACATTGCCAGTATTGATTGCTGCTATGTCTTTCACAGCAGGATATCCAACAACCCTCTTTCCTCCCTCTTTGAAACATACAGCGGACCTAATAACACGTTTTCCTAGCTCATCTTCTACCACCTTCACAGAGCCGTTTGGATACAAGATACTGACACAACTATTGGTTGTACCAATATCCATACCAACATATACGTTATGTGCCATCTTTTTGGACTCAAGTCCAACTCAGTTTAAGTTGCTTTCATCAAACACTTTCATAAACGACTTCATTCAACACGAATCTTATCTACATCAAATCGGACCTTGATATTCATTGCAGCCAATTCATTCACTA
>JABLTK010015197.1_pt1 | contig 12410 bp, 18 predicted proteins | sample 7160131 | NCBI WGS metagenome assembly JABLTK01 (sample SAMN14651221, study PRJNA627086) | human gut metagenome | isolation source: feces | host: Homo sapiens
ACTCGAATTGTTATTTCAACCATTCCTTCCAATCTTTTGTATTGAATACATACTATACTCACTCATTTACACTGACAAACAGGAATGAGGTCAATGCTCTATTACTCATCACCCATTCCTCAAACACATTCTACTCATTCCAACAGATACTACATATCACCCAGTACCATCCACATTGAATGAAAGTATCTAAATGACAAGACAATCTTCAATATCACAATCCTTCATAGAACAAACACATTCTAGCACTTACTGAATACTTAGAAGAGGAACAGTCTCCACTCCACTTTCATGTTTTCTCTTTCTTCCCAATACATACTTGCCAATGAACTTCATCAACTCATCCAGCAGAATCACAGGAAGAGAGAACCACAATACCAATTTCCACTCACGCCAGCCCAATGGATACACTGTGAACACAGTAGCCAGAGGCGGAATGTACAGAATAGCGAAATGAGCAAGGAAGGAGAGGGCAATAGCTCCAACTAAATACAGATTCCGATGAGGAGGTACGATCAAGAGAGAACAGTCCTCTGATAACGCATTTAATGAGTTCATCATCTCAATGGTAACAAGAACTGTGAGAGAGAGTGTAGAAGCAATAATCTTGCCTTTATCAAAGTACTCACAAGGATCCTCATACTGGCCATATCCATCCATCTACTCCTCAACCATTCTCTTCACACTCACATGAAAGTCTGTCCAGGCGTGACACTTACCATGGTTCATCAACTGTGAGAGCGAGACCAAAGGATGACCATCTGTTGCTTCCTTATCAAAAACATACCAGTATACAAATACGCCAACTGTAGCGAAACCCACATAAAGACCAATCACCATGTATCGGAAAAACACCCATGGTGTAATCAAACCCTCATCTTTGTCACGAGGAGGCTTTTGCATGATATCAGGTTCAGGAGGATTGAAGCCAAGAGCTGTGGCTGGAGGTCCATCAGTCACCAGATTCACCCAGAGTAATTGCACAGGTGATAATCCCTCTGGAATACCTAGCATAGCTGTGAAGAAGATGGATGCAACTTCACCAATATTGGACGAGATCAGATATCGTATGAATGCCTTCATATTCTGATAGATGGAACGACCTTCCTCGATAGCAGCCACAATGGTACTGAAATTATCGTCAACCAACACCATATCTGAGGCTTCCTTCGCCACTTCAGTTCCACTAATTCCCATTGCTACACCAATATCAGCTTGTTGAAGAGCAGGAGCATCATTCACTCCATCACCTGTCATGGCTGTGATTTCTCCCATATCCTTCAACAGAGAAATCAGTTGCTTCTTATGAGTAGGCTCAGAACGACTGAATACACGTCCTCCTCGTCCTGAGAGAATACGAATCTGTTCGTTATGACTCAACGCCATGAAATTCTTTGCTATCAAATAAGACACTCCAATCATCACTACCCAAGAAACTCTTCTGACTCACGTCTTCATCATGACTAAAGATACCCACATCACGGGCTATTGCCTCAGCTGTCACTTGATTATCTCCAGTAATCATGAACACACGAATACCAGCTTCACGACACTTTTCAATACTAGCTCGCACTTCCACACGAGCAGGATCCTTGATAGCACAAATGCCAAACAGAGTCAAATCTGTTTCAATAGCCTCAAAGTTATTAAAATCAAGCAATTTGCTAAGAATGAATCATCCTTCACACAAATACGAATGACTAGGATGCTTAGGACCATCATAATCACTAAATTCACCCAAATCCAACTTACCAGCTACAGCAAGACATCGCAATGCCTTGCTTGACATTGAACGCACTAAATCCTCATAGTGTTGTCGTAGTTCTGATGTTAATGGCAGTAACGTACCATTCTGTATGTTAACCATTTCTCATCAATCTACCTCTGAGCATACAGAAGTACATCGAGATATCACATTCTCAGGAGCTCCCTTCACAAACAATACATTACGACCATTCACTCCCTACGTCTTATCATTCTTCAATTCAGTTTACTTTAGGAGCACAAATAACACTCATAGATTTTCGTGTACGACTGAATTCCAAGGTGGCTCTTACTTCGTACTTACTGCGCCAGAACCGATTCACAATATTACAACGTGTACTGGGATTCTTTCGCTGAACAGAAATTGAATGATTATCCTATGAATCACTCTTTTCATTTTCATTTACCACATCAGCTGAAGCAGGAAGACCCATCTTCTCTACAAGGACTTGAAGAGCAGCTTCTGTTGGTTCTCCTATTGCACGGTATTTCATCTTCACATCATCATATTCGACACCCGATTCATTGCATAATGAACACACCTTTGCAATGTTACACATGTCAATATCTTCTATTTATTATCTCTCTTCATCATATCTACGCATATCATATCCTTTGAAATTTTGAATTGTTCCATCAGGATTATAAGATACACCATTCACATCATGACTTACTCCACGACCATCATTACCAACATGAACCAAACATACTACACACATCTCATTGGTAGTCAAGGTACCAGTCTTATCTGAACAAATCACTGTAGTACAACCCAGTGTCTCGACTGAAGGTAACTTTCGTACGATACAATTTCTCTTTGCCATAGAACGTGTTCCCAGAGAGAGACATAGAGTAATCACAGCAGGAAGACCTTCAGGAATAGCAGCTACACCCAAAGCAACGGCAACTTTCAAATAATAAATGCATCCCTTAAAGAATCCACCAAACTCTTCATCAGTGAAGTGTTTGTAATTCATTACCCACACAACCACACATATTCCCATAATCACTTTTCCTAGTAATTCTCCAAACTCATCTATCTTTTGACTAAGAGGAGTCTTTTCTTCATCTTCTTTGGCTTCTATCACTGCTTGCTGAATCTTACCAATCTCTGTCGACATTCCTGTACGCGTTACACAACACAAAGCATAACCATTAGTAACCATTGTACCACTAAATACCATGTTAATCATATCCGATGTTCCAGCATCTTCTCCTACAACCACCTCAGGAATCTACACATCATTCCTTCTAGCTACAATGAACCTTCATAATTGTCTTGCTCTCACCCGTTAGAGCACTCTCTTCAACTCGAAGAGTTGTCGTTTTCAACTGCAGCAAACGACAATCAGCAGGAACCTTATCTCCAATTTGAATTTGAATAATATCTCCAGGAACAAGACGAGAAGCAGGAAGTGAGTGATTCATCTTTCCATTTCGAATACATCTTGCAGTCTCACTTTGCATTTCCTTCAATGCCTTGAGAGCATTTGCCGCATTGTTCTCTTGCCACACTCCGATAATAGCATTAATAATCAGAATCAGGAGAATCACAAAGGGCTCTACAAATGCCGTAATTCCCTCTCCATTGTTCTGGAAAATTGCGAGGACAAATGAAAACGTAGCACTCGCAAGTAGAATCTTCACCAAGTAATCATCGAACTGTTCCAGAACGAGCTTCCACATAGGTGTCGGCTTCTCTTTCTCCAGTTCATTAAATCCGACTACGTCCAAACGACGGTTAGCTTCAGACTCGGTCAATCCATCTGTAATACTCGTCTCATAGTGGCTGAGACATTCGTCACATGTTCTGGACTGGGCTGGAAAGGATTTGAACATGTTCATAAAGAATGACTGATCGATTCTCCTACTGATTACCTTTTTGCATCTTGTTGTTTTATGTATGTTTAAGTGATCTGATGTGTATCTAGTATATCTACACTCGTAGTCATCGAGAAAAGGCGATCAAATTAGATGGCAAAAAAAGAGTCGTTTCCATCATTATAAAGGGAAGTGTGCAAAATTGATAGATAAGCAGAGATAGACTGCCAGCCCACTCAATAGAGTAATTCTATTATTACAGTATATACGAACAAGATTTGCTCAAACAGTTGTATTCTTATTTATCATAAAGGGGATAATCACTGAACATTTCAAGCGAATCCCAGTTTCTGCTCTAAGAAGCAGTCGAATCTTGTCTACAATGAACTCAAGAGATTTAAGTACAATGGTGCCTATTACCTTGAAATGATCACGATGCAGAAACAAGAGACTTCCCCATTAGCTTCACCGAGTAGTAAGGAGAATATAGAATGTGTCTGGAAGTATGTTGAATTGATATGGATTCACATTGCGTAGTTCTTGTAAATCAGGTCATCTTATGATGCAGATATGGAGGAAATTTCAAGATGCCGTTCAAAAGGGAGATTCCGTAGGTAAATCCGGATCTTATGACTTCTAGAGCTGTCGCTCTTTATTTGCAGAGTTTTCAGCTGTGTTTTTAAAAGAGTATCGTGACTGGGAGCCAGAATTGGAGAAAGGAACAAAAGGGCATCCTATGGAACTAAGTATGTGGCTGATGCGTGTATCTACTAGTTGAATGGCTTTAATGTAGTGGATATGGATTGCTGCAAGAGCCAATGCATCCATCAAGGACATTGCTAATGAGCTTCTTGTATTAGAAGTCCTATGTCGTTCTGCAGCAAACCGTTCTGTTATATTTTCAACCAAGATTGGAGATCTGGTGGCTGTATGGCTGAAAGCGCAATTACAGTGTTTTCCCGAAGATGAAGAGATGCTAAGTTTTGGCGAAGCAAATTCGGATCAGCGAGATGAGGAATGGATGAGAACAACGAGTGTCATTCTGACGCTCATCGATCACTTCAATGCTACTTTCTTGCCAATTACTCCTCAGCGAGGCGCTGAAGGGATGTGCCGATCTGAACTTTGTGACAAATTTCATATTTTCTGTGGTGTGGAACTAGCTCGTCTTCTTATAAAATGCAAGGAAAAGAAAGAGGAGGAGTGGAGGGCTATGGAGTGTTGGTTGCGACGAGAAGTTTCCTTCTGTATTCGTAAAGAGACAACAGAACGTCAAGATCTGATCACCGAAATCCTAACTGCGGGAAATGAACAATGTTGGCTCCAATTGATTCAAGGTATTACGAATGAGGGTTTGGAAGAGTATCAGAATGATGATATGATTGTGTATTTGCTTCTTCAGAGTGATATTCATTGGGATATCTCATCATTGTAAGAATAGAATGATTGAGTCATGAGTAGTGTGATGAGTCATATTCCTGATCACATTCAGGCAATAGTATATGGACTCTGTTTGACTTCAATTCCATTTCTTCATTCTCCTGATGTCATTTTTACCATCTTGACATCATTATCATCTCTTCCTCCTAATGACACTGAAGTACAGCAGAGACAAGCATTCTTCATTCTTCTCTTCCTTTTGGTTCATGATTCACCTAGTCTCTTTAATCACTTTCTCTCTATCACAACTAACGATATGCTCTTGGTAATCCTTCTTCCTTCTCTTCATCATAGTCTCTTCTCTCACCTCATTCTACAACCATTCCATCAGCTCTTCTTGTCTGTCTTACATCTCTGTTATGTGATGTTGTGATTGCTTCACCTCAATATAATACTCCTACTCCCATCGTGGTAGCACTGAGACCAATTCTCAAAGACTTTTCTCTCTTTGCAGAAATCCCTCCTGCTTTTGGCATTGCTATTAAGCGTCCTGAATTGTTACCTGTTATGATCGATTGTCTCTCTCGCTGTACAGAATCAGATCGTGATATCTGGCTTGCAGGAATGAGTATGGTAATTGAATCTCCGGATTCTGCCGTGGGCATGTATTCTGTTTGTGAACGTCTTATCGATGTATGTTCAGGTATCTCTTGATAATCTAGATGATTCCGACTGTCCCATACCCCTCACCGTTACTATCATGTCTCTCCATTCTCTTTGCTCAACAAATCTCTTCGATGAATTTGAAGCATATTTTATCTCATATTCAGACTCATACATCCTTCGTCCTTAGTCTTCTCATTAGTATATATGTGTATGCAGGACAACATGTTCGTGATCCTAATGGAATTGTAGCTGCTGTGAATGTGTTGGGTGGTGTTTCCATCTTCTATCCACTCTTACAGAATCGAGCGGAGATGGAAGAGAAAACAGAAGAAGCCTACTTCCGTCAGGTCTTCTCCCTTCTGAATCTGGCGATTGCTTGTGATTTGGATCATCTGAAGAAGGAAGATGTTGCAGTTCTTGGTTGGCTGATAGAGCGAGTGCCTCAGAATGTTCGCACTCATGAACTGTGGGAATTTGTTAAGAATTGGGTGAGCATTCCTGCTTGCAGTATTCGAGATGATTTGCTGAATGATGTGATTGTGAATGGCAAGATTTGGGAGAAGGAAGAAGTACGTTGTGAGATTTGTGCGTGGTTATGTGATATGCTGAAAAGTGAAGATGGAGAATGGATACGACACTGTGAGTTTCAACATGTGATGCGTGAATTGAAGAGTCCTCAGGTTCTGATTGAATGGTGTGCAGGTGAGGAAGAATGCGAATGATGAGAAGTAGATCAATCAAAGTTAAGTGATTCTGATATGGGTTTCCTCTTCACACAATCACAGTATGATGGACTAATTGCTCTCCTTGAACAGTGGGTGATGAATCCCATTTTCTGTAAACGTGTATGTTCAGTGATGCATGATCAATGTTTATCATGGATTATGCGTCATGGTTCAGATAAGTCAGATGAGTTGAAATATAACCTTATCTGGATTGTGAAGGATATTCTCGCTGTTTATACTTCAGAAGAACAATGGACTCATATGACAGAGTTAATTACGCCTTGGGTAACAACTGAAGTCATTCTTACTCGTATGATTGAACAGCAAGAGAGTTCTTGGCTTCCTTTCATTGCTGCTTCTATCTCCCAGACTCCAGCAATGCAAGAATCGTATTTCAACAGTCTTGAACAACACGCTTCCTCAGTTATCATGCATTCCAACTGGTATTTGACTGTTACTCCTCTCCTTTCCATTCCTACCTCCTTCACTCACCTTTCTTCTCTTCTTACTCTTCTTCTCACTGCTGCGGCTACTAATCAACTCTCTTATGATCTGTCACTCTCTTTACTGGGACTCTTTGCTACGTTAGATGCGAAGTATGGTCACAATCAGGCAGACAGTACAATTCTTGTGGATGTGTGGATTTCCGTTTGCCAGGCTTTTACCACAGTTCTTGAAAAGTGTGAACCAGAGAGTATTTGGAGTGTTTTTGGTCGAGATCTGGAGTTCTTATTCCAGATTCTGTTTGTTCTTGTGGATTATGATGAGACCCATATTCGAAAGAATTGGGACATTATTCATACATATCTGACCCTAATTCGTATTATCCCTATTTCCTATTCGCGAAATACTGTTCAGGCTCTATTGACCAAGGCATGCCATATTTTGGATTATTCGAAAAATGCAGTGATTTTTGAGAATCATGAAGAAGATTTGATCTCATTTGGTGCTCCAGAACCACCGAAAGAAACTATACCAGAATCAGCTGTAGAGGAAGAAACGATTTCTGTTTCTGAAGTGAGTGAGGATGTACGTGTCTTGTGTGACCTCGCATGGAATGGGAACTTGGTCTATGCAACTGAGGTGCTGAATCAACTGAAGCCACTGGAGTATATGAAAGAAGTGTTCATTGAGGTTCTCTCAAAGTGTGAAACTGCAGTTCAATCATTGTTTGCAGAAGCTGATATGCGTAGTAAGAAACGTTGGAATGTGGATCGTAAGAAGGATGAAGCACTGTGTGGATTGTGTAGTAGTCGAAGAGGGTGATAAGGACTAGATAGAGCGGTCTTGGGAGCTATTGATGCTGATACGAAGTTGCTTGCATTGAAAGAAGTGGTCAAGACCATGGGAGATGTGCATTGGCCTCATGTTGACGAGACTAGTGTGAGGGAAACGGTAGCTCGTTTGTTTGATCGATTCCGTGGTGATCAAACTGTCATAAGTGATGAGAAGGCGATAATAGAACGAGAAACCGAACAATATGAGAATGAACAGAAACGAACGTAAGGTGTGAGGAGTGTTTTCTCATGTTAGTGAAATCATGACTGAGAGGTATTGGAAGACGATTAAAACCCAACTTCGAAACGAACGTGGGCTCTGGGGTCAGCATTCATCTGGGTTGGATCTGTTCCTTACTCTCATCTGTAGACTGCTGACACTCTCACCCTTACAATCTGCTTCAAATCTACACCAATTCTTAGTAGATGATTGTACTGCTACAACCCATCCTGCTGCATGTGTATGGGAGTCAGAGGAGGACTTGGCACAGACAGAAGAGCAAACACAACTTCAAGAGGAAGTTGAACAAATATTGCCAGAAAATGGGACGATTTTGTTCACAGATCATGTATTGATGATCATTCCAATGCAACATGTCCCTGGAACGTTAACTCTCACACGCACCTCACTTAGTTTCATTGTAGACACAGAGTATATCACTTCAATGAAGCAAAAGATCACAGATCTGGATGCTAAGATTGCTTCTGGGAGTTTTAAGGGAGAAAACAAATGGAGAACTTTGGGTTTGCCTGAGAACTGTGCTTGGCCTATTGAGGAATTGGAAAGTGAAGAATTCCGGTTATTTGAGGTATGGTGGAATTGTGGAATAATCAAAATAGTCTTTGGATTTGGCAGTCGAATTATTCTTCACAAACACGACATCCGCTTTCTTTGCGTTGTCGGCAACTACAGTTCGGAATTCTCTTCACACACATCTTCGTTCGATGAAGCTCCCTCATCTCACAAAGTTCCTGGGTCGCACAGCTGAAGAACGTTGGCAAGCAGATGACTGTGCGAGTCGTTGGGCGAAGGGAGAAATAAGCAATCTGGAGTACTTGCTACGAGTGAATCGACTAGCTGGCAGAAGGTGATGATGAGAACCATGGTTCATTCATAGTTACAATGACTTGAGTCAATATTACATATTCCCGTGGGTATTGAGTGATTACGAGAGTGATCATATTGATTTAACGGATGTGAAGGTGTATCGTGATTTATCATTGCCAATAGGAGCTCAGAATGCAAATCGTCGAATCATTATTCAAGAGAAATATCAAACAATGCAAGAACTTCGTGAGCAAACTCTTCAGAATCATGAAGATGGTCCAATTGATGTGTTATCGCCTCCTCCACGTCATTACGCAACACATTATAGCAATAGCACATTGGTTATTTGGTGGTTGGTTCGTCTAGAACCATTCACTTCTCTTCATATCTTTGTTCAGGATGGTCGTTTTGATCGACCTGATCGACAGTTCCATAGTATTGCTGCTGCTTGGAAAGGTTCTACAGAAAATGATGGAGATGTGAAGGAAGTAACACCTGAGTTCTACACACTTCCTCAAATGTATGCCAACTCCAATCAGTATTTGTCTCATTCTCACCTCATTCGTAGTCTTAATTTGGGTCGACTTCAAAGCAATAATCAACTTCTTTCTGACGTTACTCTTCCTCCATGGGCACACTCTCCTGAAGAGTTTGTTCGTATTCAGTGTGAAGCTTTAGAGAGTGACTATGTGAGTAAGAACCTACATCTTTGGATTGATCTGATATTCGGTTCGAAACAAGTTATGATTGATCAATCTCTTTATTCTAGACTGGTCCAGAGGCCGAACGTCACTTCAACGTGTATCATCATTTCGCTTATCTCAATCCTCCCTTCTACGCTCAACTTCGGGCTAAAGATCCTGCTATGTTTGCTCAGGCTGCTGCTATGTTTGATAACTTTGGTCAGGTTCCTTCTCCAATTACATCTCTCTCTCATCGTGCTAAGAAGGTGTTAACCCATTCTCAATCCTTATTCGAAACCCACGGGAAATTGAAAATTGTGGCAACTCCTATTAAGACAGGTCCTACACTTCAGACATCATTATTCCTGTCTGGAAAGAATGTTCTATTCACAATAGCAGAAGATGGAGGTATTTTGAGACATTCCATAAAGCATGCCAATTTGGATCTGACAATTGATTCTAGACTCAAACAAGGATTGTTCCCCCACATTGGAACTATTGGAGGAAAGAATCAAGCTATATTTGGGATTGATGGATCTGAGTTGTTTGTTTTGGGTGAAGAAGGAGGTATTCGTTGTCTTGATTCTCTTTCTGGGTCTGAGAAATGGAGAATGATGATGGAAGTGGGTTGTTGGGTGTTGAACTTAGAGATAGAACCAATTCACATGCATTGTCATGTCTGAAGATGGAACCATGTTGGCTGCTTCAGATAGGAATAATTGTGTTTCTATCATTGAGGTAGCCCGAGGAGGAAAGATGGGTGAATTGCATACAGTACTTCGTGGCCATGATGGACCTATTACATGGATTTCGATATCTCGTAAGCTCAATCTCATAGTCACAGCAAGTGAAGATGGTTCTGGTAGAAATACTTTGCATGATTGATCAGTAGTGATAATGTGGGCTCTTCGAGATGGAACTTATTTGCGATCTCTCTATAGCAAATCTGAGACAACTCATAAGCTGGTACCTGTCGATTGGTGTGCAATCATCAGTGATGGTCATATCTTAACCTATTCAAAGGATACGTATCTAATGACACTCTACGATCTTGCAGGAGCTGTGATTGGTTGTCATGAGTTCATTAACCAGCTCTCTGCTATTACTCTTGGACCTGATGGGCTCTATGTTGTGGTTGGAAGTGAACGAGGAGAAATGTTCATTCTCCGTGTTAGGGATTTGCATGATGTCACAACTGAAGCTAGTGGAGGGTTCTCGGTGGTTCCGAAGTTATCCACTGGAATCCACTACTTGTATTTGACGAAGGAAGTATTGTTTATCGGAGGTGAGAATGGCGTATTGCTGGTGGCAGGAAAGTAATTTGCTATGTGTTTGTTGGAATATAAAGTGCTATTCGAGAAATACATAAATGAATCCAGGAAGCAAAAAAGCGCCCACCGAGGGGCTCGAACCCTCGACCACCAGGTTAAGAGCCTGGCGCTCTACCGACTGAGCTAGACGGGCTTTAACAATTATGTTCTCATATTTTTATTATTTAAAAATTACACTTCAATGATTCTCTCTCCTTCATTCTCGTGAGTACCTGGGATGTGACTTCCTTTAACAAACAATCAAAACCGAATTAGCCATTGTAGCCTGAGCAACGGAAGCAGCACGACGAGCATCAGGGAAACGACTCACATACTCTCCTAACGGTACATATCTATACATCACTAGATATCCAAACATCTACGCAACTTGGATCTGTCTCCGATTGAACCATCGTCCATTCATCTCTTGAGCGGCAGTTCGACAACTCCTCAGGTCGCCAAACATCAGATACACATTACCATCAGAATTCTTATCGACAAAGCAATGTAACACGTTGCCATACTTCTGACACTCACTCTTCACATCCTCCTAGTCATAATCATCTCAATCCAATCTCACCTGAATATCAATATCCCATGTAGGCTCTGTCTCCAGAGCTGGTGTGAACATATTCCGAAGCACCATACAATTGCTAGCATTACCTTGGATGATCGGTTTCCCATCAGCTCCCAATCCCTATCAATGATATATTCGATCATTTCCTACACTCTGGACCTGACCAGGATTGTTCACCTGACGCATCATCTGATTCAACTCCTCATCCTTCTTACTATCAGCCAGATGGCGCATAATCAGACCACGACGTTGAGGATCCAGAGCAATGTTCTCCTGGCCCTCTTCATCCTCCAATCGCCAGCTACGACCCTGACGCTGAGGAATACTCACACTAATCTTCTTGCCCAGAACATCCATTCCATCCGTCTTCAAAGCAGCACGTGAAGCATACTCAGGACGACGGAACTTCACATATGCTGATCCTTTGAACTGTTTGCGTTCATCCAGCTCCATTTCCACATTATCCACATCGCCAATCGACTCGAAGAGGTCCATGATATCACGACGAGACAACTCAGGATGCAGATTACACACATAGATTGTGGAAGGTTGGATCTTAGGAGGAGCTTTCTCTTTCATTGCAGACCAGTTCTTCTCTGCTTCGCTTCGTTTCACTTTCATGGGGAAACCACTGCAATTGCAAGCCTTATGCTTTGTACACATCTTTTGACCATTTAACATCAATGCTTTGGATGCATCTTCCAGTGTCTTCATTTCAATATATCCCATTCCTTTCGAACGACCTGAATACCGATCACGAATCAATTTGATTGAAACAACCTATTTATTATTAGATACCATCATTTCATACACCTCCAGCCTGTTCAAAGTAATAACGAAGCCATTTCTCATCAACCTTCACTTGAAGGTCTGAAACGAATACAGTTCGCACATCACGAGTCAATGAATCCTATCCTATCAAAACGAATCATAACACCCACCTGAGAATCATCATTTGAAGCAGCCGCTGGTTCTGCGTCCCTTCTACGATCTTTGCGATCACCGCTAGGACTTGAACTATGACGACTTCGACGATCCGACGAACGATCTCTCCGACTACGTCTATCTCGGCTGTCACTTCGACTTCTGCTTCGATGTCGATGACTGTGATGTCTGCTGTGACTACGATCCCTTCTTCTTGAAGAACGCTCCCTAAAAC
>JABLTK010069000.1_pt1 | contig 12397 bp, 24 predicted proteins | sample 7160131 | NCBI WGS metagenome assembly JABLTK01 (sample SAMN14651221, study PRJNA627086) | human gut metagenome | isolation source: feces | host: Homo sapiens
AATTTATCATATCGGGGACAATAAGTTCCAAAGCATCCAATTTCCGATGTATTTTTCGACCCACTCTCGAGAGTAGTTTTCTCACCAATGACGGGATCTCGACGAATTCTGATCATATCAGAAGATCCTCGAACATTGAAGAAACCGAATAATCAAGAAGACTCTCCATTCTGTGCTTCCTCTCTGTATTGCTTGGGTAAATGTTGCGATATGATTGATGCAATGAAGAAAGAGGATTATGGTAGGATTTTGAATCTGTGCTATCACAACAGTAGTCTCTTATGCATTCCTCTATCCTGGAAAACGGAGCCCTGGTGAATGGAAGTCCGTCAATGATCCATCAGATGTTCAAGAAATCCAATCCCTCTGTTCAATTCCAGATCACGAAGAAACGGGTCCTATCAATTACAAACAGTTCTATGATGCATTGATGAAATTGAAGGATAGTATTTCGGCAAATGATGTTTTGACCATTCTGTGGTTGGTTCCCTCTTTCTCCCTTTTTTCTGCTCCAGTTCTGTCTGTTCGTTCGGATTCACAAAAAGCCCCATTTTTGTATTTGGGTCTGGAGGCACTCCAAAATGCATCCAAATCCTCTGAACTCTCTATTATCACACACGACAATTCCAATGATCTTGCTGTGTGGACACGATTGTTCGATTGCTGTTCATATTGGATTCAACCTTCTTTACTTCCTATTTCCATTATTTCGAACCAAGAGTCATCAGAAGATGAGTACCATGTCAAAACAACTAGTAGTAGTCTCATCATTGAACATCCTTCAGATTCTTTCTTCTCCTCTAAACCTGTTCCTGTCAATTCATCTCATCTTCCTTCGCTTGAATGTGAAACAATCTATTCTCTAACGGCTTTCGAACTGGATTCTGTTCTCAACACGCTTCTTCGAACAGATATCACTCAAAAATGTGTTTTTGAGTGGAGTGAATTGGATCACAGTTTTATCTCCAGACTAAGTAATCAATCACTTCATGCATTGACTCGCTCTGTCTCTGTTAGTCTGATTACCACTACAACAGAATCGGAAGTTGTTCTCTCTCCAGATCAACCTATTCACATTCTCAATCAATTTAACAGTGTTGAATTGTTACGCTATTTGTACATGTTTCTGGAAAAGACAGAATCCTTCCATTTTTCTGTCGCACATCCTACCAAGAACCCTCTACTAAGTCTGTTCAATCGGACATTATCGGATCATGCAGTCCAATACTATGGATGTAGTGTTGTTGGACAAACTCGAGAGAATGAAGAGACACCAGCATTCTCACTCTTATCCAATCGATCATCTGTGACCATTTTTTCGAAACCCCGCTATCTCATTGGTCTACTTGCAATTTCATCTCATGATATCGAACTTATTGTATCATATGCTGACTGGGAGAAACCTGAAGGAATTCTCCGAAGTGTGATTGAGTCATCTCTTCAACATGATGACTATTTGATGATTGTTAATGATGATATTCATTCTTCTCTGTTGAACACTACGCTAAATGATCAATTTGGAGAGACTCATCAATTGTTTATACCACCTTCATCATTACCACCAATCAACCGAGATGTGACTGGACTCTCTCAATCAATTGTTCCTGAACAACTAAATGATACGCGTAAACCAAGGCAAATTGCTCAAGTCAGTCAATGGTCTGAAGAACTTATCTTACAAAGGGTTAGTGAGCTTGTATGTCTTCTAATTGTTCTTTCATTCTAGATGCACCAGGATACAGATCAGTGGAGATTACGACTTTTCGGTGAAACTGCCCATTCTACAAAGGTATCGAAACACAAAGAACCACGTCGTTCGCAACTTGTTCTGATTTATCTCTCTGTTTATCTATAGCTTGCATCGATTCAAGGGGTGTCCACCAAACCACTCCGCATACCTCAAGATTGCTATGACTTAACACGGGGATTTCTTGCTAATGGGGAACCAGCCACTGACATGAGTTTATTTGAGTTTCAACCTCTCTCGATTCCATCACAGGAATTAGAGTCATTCCCTTCTCTACGTAGGGTTGATTGGTGGTCGACAATACTCTAGCATGTGAATACCAGTCATTTGCTGACACTCTTCCATCTATGTCTCTGGATTTCGTTAAAGGAAATGTTTATTTCCAGTGTCGTGGAGAAGACTATTGGGATAAAACTTCGATAGGAGAAGAAATGAAGATTACCGCTCTAATGAAGAAGATAGAGGCTTATGTGAAGAATAATGGGTTGTTTTTACAAGTAGGGAAGTATGATGAAGTATACACGATTTACTAAGGCTTCTCGAAATGCAAAGCATAATCAGAGTATTATCGATGTGAATTATACCAAGCTTGATAAACTAATTAACTCAGTTGCAATGAAGTTTGTTCCTTCTGGATATCGAGAGTCTCTCTTATATGGAAAGTAGTTCATAATGATGATGGTAACAAATAGAATTGTTGATTTGTCAACACAACTCTGTAAAGCAGTATTGGAAACATTTTATGATATCCAAAAAGTGGTGTTACCTTCAGCCACAATATCGAAAGAAGTTAAGAAGCAGGTTCGTCATGTTGTGAATTCACTCATTCCACCGGATTCAACAGATCGTCCTAATCTTTCTAGAAGGTCTTCCCGATTATCTGAGTTTTCTCTTGTGGATGGATCTCCCTATAGTATTCGAGATCAAGGTACCACACCAGATACATCTTTATTGGGTACTCCAAGTAGTCTTAGTACATTTCTGGGACATGATAGTAAACGATTTCGTCCTATTCCACCTCTACCAATGCCACCAGGTGATATGGTATATGTGTGTTTCTTTAATCATATTGAATAAGCAACAAACAGACAAAGTATTCAATTCCTTTGACATATATACTCCATCCAAATGATAACCAAGTTTACGATAATAATGACGAGTTCCTACTCCAGAGATCACAGAGATTTTATCAGAGAAATGTTCTTCTCGAGCTATACGTTCTGCTTCTTCCATTAACAATGTTCCATATCCTTTATGCTGGAATTGAGAAGTACTCCGAGAATGAATCGGGATTGCTGATCCATAAACATGCAACTCTCTAACAATCGACACATTCCCTTTCAATTCCTCTCGAAACACGTTTGGTCTGCTTTTAACTCATCCTCTCATTCTTACCCTGCTTTTCGTAAACGTAACAATCCAATAAGAATGTCCTTTTCTGTGTCTTCATAACTCAGGAATGTTTCCCAGCCACCATTTGCTGTATAGTCACGACGAATCAACTCTACTTTTGATGGTTGGATCTTCTTGTGAATATCTTGAATTCCAACTTCACGAGTACGTATATCACGACATACCAAACCCAAATCAGCCATTCTTTGCAATGCCAATTGTCGAAGACTTCCTGTTTCAACTCCTGATGTCACTAATGGCATTGGAATATCACGCTATTCATCATATCACAAGCAAAGAGTTACTTGAATACGATATACTCTCATCCATGGAGGAATCAAAGACAGAGCTCGTGCTGTGAGATCCACAAGCATACTACAATGAATCAATCTCTCTATTTGCTACTTAGGTGGATAGTTACGATACTCTCCCTTCTTCCATAGTTCATATAATCCTGTTCCTCGAATCACCAATGTAGGATACAGTTTCAATCCATCTGGACGAAAAGCAGGATTCTCAAAAAGCTCTCTACTGTTCATTGAATCCACTACTCCAACTTAAGACCAAGAAGATCTCGTTCATAACCCATATTAGGCAAATCCGGCATCATATGTGTAACAACCTTAAAACCACAATCCTTTGATTGCTCAAAAGAATTACACACAGCAGCTACAGTGTGTCCGCGATTTGTATCACGAGCAATATCCTATTACTTAAGTCTGTAACAGAGATTCACCTCGTATACACTTTGAACACCAATCTCAATACGAGTACAACCATAACGAAGCATATTATTCAAATGGGGTTTCAAACAGTAATCAGGACGAGTTTCAATGGTGATTGCTACACATTTTGAAACACTTTGTTCTCCATATCTGATCATTATTATGAATATCAAGGATCACTTTACAGCTTCTTCTACACTATGAGAATGATGGCCTGAAAGAGCATCGTGTAATTTCATGATGAATTCATCTTGATACTTTTGATCAAGGGATAAGAAGGTTCCTCCCATCACTACAAACTCCACTTTATCAACACTGTGTCCAAGACGTTTCAATTGGTCTACACGAGTACGTGTTTGGATATATGGGTCATAGCGGCATCGAATAGCTCGCATACTACAGAATAAGTTGAGTGAGAGGCTTTGTACCTTGTTGGCTCATAACCAGTATAAGACTGGGTTGAGTATTCAAAATCGGAATCTGGACCTCCTGCACAATAGAGACAGACACTTCCCGTATATGCAACATGGGGACAACGATGAGGTTTACACATGACAGCCTGCAAATAACAAGATAACAATAATATCAACCACAACAGCAACTCCTGATGCTGTTCGGACTGGCTTTACTTTGAGATATGGTGTTAACAGGTTCTTGTAATTCTCGGGAATAGCAGCGATAATATCAACCATCTAAAATTAATTTAAAACTCATCATTCATGCTTTTGGAGTTGCAGATAGTCCATACTTGTGAGCAGTTTCCGAAACAAATCGTGTGATGTTAATTTCCCGTTTTGCATCATAATTCTATTCTATAACCATTGTACACTAGAGTCACCTCTACAAGCATCTTCACAATTTCCGCAATGGCAATTACTCTACGCTCTGCCTCTGGTTCTATTTCGATTATCTCTTTCCATCTACTAATACTTTCATTCTTCAAATTTCCATTCGGCTTCGTCTTTGCCATCGTTTTTGTCGAGAATTGTCTGATTCTACTTTCTTGCGACAGACCCAATTGGGTCACTCTTGTCGTAATTCACTTAGAGTTGATTTGGTGAGGAGTACCTGATGACAAAGATCCTCCTACTTACGGATATGAAAGGATACATATGGTTTGTTATCTGGTCATTAATCCAACAAACACTTATATTGAGCACTAGAGATCCTACTTGCAGAAGGCTCTTCTTCCTGTGTTGCATTCATTGATTACTTCAAACGATTCTTACAGACAGCAGTCATTACAATCACTGAAATGCAGAGGATGATACAAATTACTCTCTGTACCATGAAAAAGGATCGTAATGAGTTGTTTTCAGATCATATTAAACTGTTAAAGAACGATGTGATTCCTTCCCTTTTTATCTACTACTTTTTTTCCCAAGCAAGGAAGGATGGGAGTAAGCCTCTTTTTCATATAATTATCCATATCCTCTTCAAGAGTGATCGCATCATCACTTCTCGTGACAAGTGAGAACCATCCAGATACTTCACAATAGGATAACTAATATCATCACATACAGCTAGATTCTCTTAATCACGTACTGTTCTTTCAAGCAGAGGAATCATAGTAACCATAACGAAGATGTGATAGTTGAGGACTCTAATTGACTAGATCTTCAACACAACTTCAGGGCTTCCGTCTTATTTGAAGTTCTCATTATGCCGGTCTTTACTCACTTTGACAATCACACTTTCAGTTTATTAGAAAAAACTGTCCCAGTAAATCATTAGACCCTTCATATAAAATACCAGACCCTCAGAACGGTTGGAATAATACTCTTGATTCCACTGTGACTGTACTTGACACATGATAGGTGGTATTATCGTCTCTGGAATATAGTGTAATGAGTCATCGCCTGTCCCTCATTGTCAGTGACGACAATTGATTTACCATCAGAAACTATAGATCTATCAAACACACATAAATCACTTTAAACGATTGACTCAGCATTCCCAAGAAACAACAATAGCATTCTTTAAGAGTATATGGGTGACTCTGTGTTTCCTATGATATTATCATTCTTTACCATTAACTCCTAGAATAGGCAATCTGATTAAGAAACACATAATTATATAGTATAATATTACTTTTTCCGTTTTGAAGCCGAATCCGTATCTGGTGAAAAGGAGAATTCGTCATCTGAACTTTCAACAAAACGAGATCGTTTCGTCGATTTATGTCGAGGAGTTATCATTTCATCTTCATCAGCTGAATCGAAAGAGGACTCATTCAATAATTCTTCGCTCTCTTCATACTCTTCTTCACTCTCCTTAAACTCATCATCACTCTCCATTCCTGTTAATTCCTTCTCGACAGGAGCACGTACCTTAATCTGTAGCTTTGGTTTAACAACTGATTTGGGCTCTGGTTTTGGTGGCTGTTCCTTTTTTGGCTTTGACACCTGTTCCTTATTTGCCACCGGCTCCTGAACCACTGGCTTGTCAAAGATAGTTCTATTTATCATTCCATCCAATCATATCTACACATCAACATCGGCTCCTTGGGTCTTCATCACTTCCTTTAATACATCCTCACTAAATTTCCAATCACACAAAGTCGAAACGGTGCGAAGGAATAAATAACTATCACTCTAGCCATCATGCTTCATTTCCTATCCCTACAAAAAGTTCAGTACCAGTTCGATAATAATGAATAGCTTGCTTCTCTAGCAATGAAGACATAAACAAAGGTCGTTGACAAATAGCCAGTTTTGAGGCAAGATTAATGATGTATGGAGGTAGTGAAGAGCTTATTCGATCTTTGATTGGTTCACAATACTCTTGTAACCAGGTTATCATAAAAGTCACAGTCGAATCTATCACCGAATCCTTATGATATTGCTCGAATGATAATGGATTATCATTAACGGAAGCAAAGCATTCAGCCACTGCTTTCATAGTCGTTTCTAATAGCTGCTCCGAACAATGCACCAAGTCACTCTCTGCATCGTTATAAATCTTACAGTTCTCTGTGATTCTCTGAAGGTCACTCTCCAGTGATGCACGCGAGTGATAGTAACTATATCACAGACCTCCTATATTCCTTACTTATTCTCTAATCTAGCTAATACAAGTTCTAGTTCCATTTTCACAGGAATCATGGCATCATAGAACAATAGTTCAGGATCCTCTGTAGGTACGGCAACAACAAATGGACCTACACTCACACTCCATCACCTATCCCACCTGCATAGGGTTCTTCCGATATCTCCTTTAACTGCTGAATAATACTCTCGCGAACTGACTGGGGGATACTTCGATACACGACTTCTTTTCCCTTTGTCTCAAACAGACTGATGATCTGCGACCCTCCTTCATTATCCCAACGAATTTCAGCTGCTTCCCATGCCGAACCTCGCCATGCGGGGTTGGAACAAAAACGGAGAATGGTTCCTCCATACAGTGTAATAGAATTGTTCCTACAATGAATTCATTATCTCGGGCTTACTCTTCGATGAATTCCATTTCAAAATGATCACCAACATTCCACTGATGTTTCATTCTTTCTATGTATGTATCGTAATCCACCAGATAATCTGGTAAGCTGCAATTCCGAAGTGTTACTTGGAATGAAGGAATCTTCAACTCTGATGGAAGTCCAACGAATGATTGAACTGGAGAATCGGAGTGTTGTGACTCAGGGTCTGGAATGGCCACTACTTGCAACTTCAGCTGCAAGAGAATCGAGTTGGAACAGCAAAGATGATGGGGAAAGGCATATCTCTGCTCAATGACTTGGCAGACACAACAAGAGAATGTGGCGAAAGGAAGATCAGGATCTCCAAATTCAAGAAGATGCTGCAGATGGCCTTGAGGAAAGTAGACAACATAGTCACCCAATTGAGGGATAAACGATTTGGAGTAGCTTGCTTGACGTAGCCAATCGCGTTCATAGACATTGGGAACGCGAGGAACAGCCTTAATTAGAGCATCATTTGAATACTGTTGATGCTCTGGACATAAAAAAAGATCTGTTGGATTGATATAAGGATAAGACTTCAATGCTTCTGGAAGAATCTCCAGCCGTGTTGCACAGCCATAGTGATATCGACTATGAATCAAATCCTTATTATGAACTCACTTAAGGCAACCAGACACGCAACACAATAGAGTAGCTCCATAATGATTACAAGCACAACATCGAATCTTCTTTGCCTTATTCACGGCTTTGAAGATATTGTAGAAATGATAAGCAGAGCGAGCCACTTCCAGAGATGATAGAGCACAAGCCACATGAATAAAGACACGCTGGTCTTTAACAACAAAGGGAACAGGAGTCAGGAAACCTCCTAAAGAGTCATCTTCTTTGTGATGACACACTGAACATACAGGATTAACAGTTACACCCGACGAGTCCAATACTTCTTGTGTGAAAACACGACGTTTTCGCCTGAATCTCTGGATGTCTACAATCACAGGTGGTTCTTGTTCATCTGAAGTTTTCTTTGGCGTTGGTTTTTTCTTCTTCGGCCTTGATTGGCGTGTTTTTATCATGGGAGCTTCTTCACTATCATCAAAGTTATCCAATATATCATCTTCTTCCTCTTCTTCCTCTTCTTCCTCTTCTTCTAATACTTCCTCCTCCTCTTCTTCATTTAGTTCAAAGTCACCCTCATCATCAAGTAGATCCAAATCATCTTCGCTTGCTATTATCATATCATTTTCCTCGCTGTGATGGTCACTTCGTCGAGAGCTTGTAGTTCGATAAGGACGACTATAAATATCCGTTGCTTGAGATGAACGGGATTGCCGAGTTCGTGTTGTACTTCCAACACTATATTCTGTAGTCGACAATCGTTGGTTCTCATTGTCTGGAATCTCTTCCGATAATGCTTCTTCCTCTTCTTCCTCAGATAGATCGAGACTGAATTCTTCATTATCAGGCTCATCTACAGGTTCTTCAGGTTCCTCAATTTCATCCAATAGATCCTGATTCACTGCTACACGTAATGCAGTTTCTGTTTGATCATGCATTGCCTATTATTCACTTTCTACGCAATTCTCTACTCGTTCTTGTTGAGCCGTTTCCTCCATCTTCTTGTCATTCGCTTTCACTTCCCTCTCACGTAGCTCCAACCACTGTTGTATTGGGATATTTCGTTGCTGGTGGAATTGATAAGGCATACGTAAGTTGTCCAGAAGAGGACCACTAGGAACATTTTCAGCCAGCTGCTTAGAGTTACTGTCTATAGGAATCCAAGTATTCTCTAAAAGACTCTCATAATCAGTAGCAAAGTACTGACACATGGGTGTATATCGATAGTTCTCGTCTGTATCCAGACCGTACCTAGTATTCATTCTTCCTAAAAAGTGGGTACAGAGAGAGACATCCGTCATCATCCACTGCACAGATAATTCCTTCTTTCACCCCAACTCGTGAGTCTAACACAGGTACAGGATCATTAAGGAAATAGCGATTACTGTGACCCATCTTATGTTCATTCTTCAATCTATCTCAAAGACCACATTCACAACATACACTCGCAGGAGTCGTTGCGCCTTAAGATCCCAGAAACAAATCTTTCCTGACCAACAACACGTAATAAGAATCCAGGGACATTCAGGATGAAGATACATGTTAGCTACAGGACCCTCTAACACAGGCTTATCGGTACGATTATAGACTGTTTCAATACAACCAGTACTCACATTCCACACCTTAATATCCACTTCAAATACTGGAACACCTTTCTCTACTCGTTTTAGCCAGGATGAGGTAATGATTGATGCATCATCTATCGACCACAGACAGTTGGAGAGTTTCACTTTCGATCTGCACTTCGTAAAGTCTATGAGTCATTGATTGCATCAAATGAAAACTGATTTCACAGTGAAGTACCACTGGTTGACAATCCTTAAAGGAATTACTGCCACGCCAGATACAAGCATTTCCTTCTGCTTCTGAAGCAGTCAAAAGATCGTTTCCACTATGAGAAAACATCACCGTATCTACGCCTTTCGTATGGCCTCTCAATACAGTCACAAGCATTCCATAACACTCGATTTCCGACCACTACACTTTATATCATTATCTTTTCCTACGCATCGACTTGCTCCATTTCCATTTCGCGTGATTAGAGGAAGTCTCCATATCCATACACTTCCATCAGCAGTCCCTGTTGCTATGAGTTTGCTACATGGGTCAATATCACAGAAAAGAACTGAATTGTCCCGTTGCATTACCTCCAGCCCTCGTGATTCAGGAGTGTATCCATTCTTGCCATGATTGAATGACAAAACGCACAAATCAGTATCCGTAAGGGGCTTATTAATGCGATGATAAAGTGGATCCAATTGGCATACATTCCACGCACGCACATAACCATCATCAGCAACGGAAAACAACAAATCTGTATTTTCATCGTAACGCAACTGAGCAATGAAACGAGTGTGTTTGCAACAACACGCCAAAAAGTGAAATGAGGCTACATCGGTGTGACGAAGATAGGGATATGTAAGAGGTGTGATGTCCCAAAACATAACCCATCCATCCTCACTACTACTCATCAACACACTGTTGTTTTTGTTAATTGCCAGATCTGTAATCTTACTGTGATGACCCCGAATAGTTCGACTATCCATTCATTTTCTCAATCGCACATACATCAGATTACCTGTGTGTACATCCCAAATCTTAATCAGATGATCATCAGCTCCTGTGAACACGAAACGTTCTGTATGATCCATTACCAATCCATAGATCGGAGTATTGCTATGACCACTTAGTATGCGTAGCAGCTACGATAATATCATCCAACCATACTCACATGCAAACGCTTTACAATACACAAAGGAGTGAGTAACGATGTATTGTACTCACGACCAAGTCGTCTTTCGTATTTACATGTAATGAAACTGTTTCATCATTGTTGAATGACTCCTACGATACAGGTGTATACGGGAACGTATAGCGATCCTTTAGGCATGTTTCGATTAATGAAATTCGTGCTGTAATATCTCCCAATGACTTCCTATAACCATCTGAACGTTTTCTAGTTACATTAGCAAGTCGAGATAGAGTTAATATTGGATTTCGACACTACTACTTAAGTTAAATACCAATCAATACTGCTGTAAGCAATCGTTTGGCATCTGTAGTTACTTTTACTTCTGTTGCATTCACAGCACATAACTGATCCCCAACTTCAATCATTCCACTGTCTCGAGCAGGGCTTGGACCACTACTGAATGCTTTGATGTAGACTCCATTCTCATTTGGAGAGAGAATAATACCTAAGCCGCTCCTGAAATTGAAATATTCTAAAAACATGTACCCTTCTGGTATATCAAGAGGAACATCAAAACGGGTTGTCTCAACAACAGTCTCCTCATCATTTCCATTTTGGATACAATCACGGATTTGATGCTTGGTTTCATTCTCCTTTGAGAGTAATTTGCAGTAATCAACAACTAGACATTTACATAACGATATTAAATATACGGCAGTCATACAATGATTTATAGAATGCTTTGAGAGGCAAAGGAAGTGTTGAAGTCTAAAGAATGAAAAGAATCTTGATAGCCCACATCTACAATCGGTCGGAGAATATCCACATCTTCTTTCGATTCTGCTCCTTCAGTAACGAGATGATTCACGCCTTCTTCAACTAATGCAGTGAGTTGGCGAGGAGTAATATCCTGATACAGATTGGAAATATCTTCAAATAGAAGCGGTCGTGTGTTATTGTCCAGATCCACCGAATCGCCGAAGAGATGCTGCTTTTCCTGAACACTCAAATATCAAAAAGGAAACCGCATACCATTTCATCTTTCAAAATATTCAATGAAGGAAGTTTGTCAGCAAACTGCTGGAGATGCTTCAACACAAGGAAGTTGATTTCTTGATGAGTGACCAATAAGAGTGTACACATACTGCAATCCGTAGAAACTTCATCCATCGCAGAATTATTGAATTCAAACGGAAATCCAAAATACTCTTTTTCCCCGTTAGTTCATTTATTGAGGGTCGTCCACTCCATTTCGCTCTCATGTCTGATACTGTTGGTACACAAAGGCCCACTGAATCCATCCCATTTCCTATGTCTACAAAGGGTTACGACAAGAAGAGAATAAAGAGTACATCCATCTGAGTCTAAATAGAAACAAATTGTCAGGTCAACTCACTCGATGATGATCCACAAAAACGATTGTTCTTGAGTCAAATGAATACTATTTTCTTTGGAACGTGAGAGAAAATGAATCGTATTATTATCGTTTAGATATGAGGGACGTTTACTTGGATACACTATTCATAAGGTAGATGACGGCTATTCCATGATATTGGAGTATAAAAAGGAGTATTATGCAGTTATAAATAGGTATGCTGTCGAAACCCACATTGGATCTGTAAAGTCGGTTGCTTCAACTGTTGTTAAGAATATTCCATATCTCCTATCTGGAGGGGTGGATGAAGCTATTCGGTATGCTCAAATTCGTGTTGTTGATGTAGTCTCTTCAACTTGAAAGAAGCTAAGGAGGTAGGCACAATCCTGTTTCATCAGGGGGATATTACCACGTTACAATTTGCCGG
>JABLTK010035890.1_pt1 | contig 12385 bp, 8 predicted proteins | sample 7160131 | NCBI WGS metagenome assembly JABLTK01 (sample SAMN14651221, study PRJNA627086) | human gut metagenome | isolation source: feces | host: Homo sapiens
TCGCGCAGCATGCAGGCAACGCCCTCGAAGATCGCGCGGATGAAATGCGCCTTACCGGTTTGCAGCGATGCACCGAAGAAAATGCCGCGCTGGTTGGGCGATGCGTGCGGCTGCAAAATCCCGTTGAAGTACGGAATCAGCGTAAGCCCATTCGCGCCCGGCGCGCATTTTTCTGCCATTTCACCCAGAATATCATATACGCTCCGCCCGGTTTGTCTGGCAATATCCACCTCTCGCGCGCAAAATTCATCCTTGAACCATTTCAACACCACGCCTGCGGTAATGCAGAACGGAATGACCAGATATTTGCCCGGAACGGCGTGGCGATAAATGTTCACGCCGCCCGCGCTGTTAAAGCAGCCCTCGTCCGCCGTGGCCAGCAGAACCATGGCGGTTCCGGTGGTTTCCGTAATTACGCCCTCACGCACGTTTCCGCCGCCGATCGCCGCCGCCACCTGATCCATTGCGCCCGCCACTACGCATACATTTTCAGGCAAGCCCGTTTCCCGCGCCGCCTGTGCGGTAAGACCGCCGATAATTTCACCGCTGCCGAGCGCATCCGGAATCTTTTCGGGATCGATTCCGCACGCCGCAAGCCATGCGTCCATGCGGCGGTCCGCGCGGATATCGTAATACGCCGTGGTACTCATCAGCGTCTTTTCAGATACAAATCTGCCCGTCAGCCGTTCCGCAATGTAATCGCCCAGCAGCAGGAACTTATACGTGCAATCGTAAATTTCCGGTTCGTTGCGGCGAATCCACAGCAGCTTTGAAATCGGCGTCATGCCATCGATCGCTGCGACGCCACAGCGCGCGTAAACGTCCTTCGCGCCCGGCAGCGCGGATATGTACGCGCCCTCCGCATCGGCGCGCGCATCGAGCCATACAATGGCGCGGCGCAGCGCGTTTCCCTCGCGATCCACACAGATCAGCGTTTCACCCTGCGTGGATATGCAGATGGCGGCAATCGAACCGCGCACAGTTTGTTCCGGCGCCACGGCGCGTATTCCGTTCAGCACCGCCCGCCAGTAAACCTCCGGATCCAGTTCCACCCAATTTTCGCCCCCGCCGGTCAGCAGATGATATTCCTCCGTATGCGTGCATACGGTATTCAGCCCCCGATCAAACAGGCAGGTTTTTACGGAGGTAGTTCCGATATCGAGCGTAAGAATCGTTTTCATATCTATGTTATATGCGTATTCGCGTTGTTCTGCGTTCAGTTTTGCTCTTGCTTTGTGCTTTCTTTCGATTGGTTTTTGTATCATTGGTTATTCAATCATTGCCTCATGACAATCGAACCCGATTTACCGCCGGTTTCCTATTGAGTTTAGCATATTACACCGTATATGTCAAGCGATACGCAACAATTTCGTTTCCAAAATAAGTAATAATTTCTTTTTTCTTTCTCTTTTCTATCGATTTTCTCCTTTCGTTCTGTTGATATGGTTTCCTTTTAAATCTTTCATATCATGGCATGTATATCCATGTACATATCCAACATTTAAACACATGTTTGATAGAGCTATTTATTGTATTTGTTATTTTAATCTATTCATCGTTTCTGAGGAGCATTTTAATCAGGTTTTCTTTTTTCCAAAAAAGAAGAATCGCCGGACATTCCCGTCATCCGACGTTCATTCTTTTCAATTGTTCATCGCCTAAAACAGCCCGTATAGCAGCGCAAGCAGCGGCATGGTAAGGATCGCGAAAATCGTACTGACGCACACCGCGCCGGACGCATACCGGTAATCGCCGCCGCAGCGCCGCGCGTATACGGCCACATTGGAACCCACGGGCGCCGCCGCCGCGATGAAAATCGCCATACATATATCGGGATCGGAAAAGGGAAACAGCTTCAACACCAGCATTGTTACAACGGGAATTACGATCAGACGAACCAGTGAAATTGCATACATCCGACGGTCGGAAAGCAGTTGTTTTGCATCCACTTCAGCTATATATGCGCCCAGAATCAGCATTGCGACCGGTGCGTTCATCGCTGCAAAGCCGGAAACAGTTTTTGTGATCACCGCAGGCATCGGCACGCACAGCAGCGCAGCCAATATGCCAAGCGCGAGACTGATCAGGATCGGATTGCGAACCAGCGTCCTGAGCTTTAGTCCCTCGGTGTCGCCGGTAAACAGATATACGCCATACGTCCATTGCAGCACATTGATGATGGCGATAAACGGCGCGGCAAAGATCACCGCGCGCGTATTCAGCACGGCAGCAATCAGCGGAATGCCCATGAAGCCCGCGTTTGAAAACGCAGCCGCAAAATTCGCCGCCGCATCCCGACGGAAGATCAACCGTGCGAGCAAAACTGCAATGGCGACCGCGACCGCGCAGACGCCGAAACCGGCAGCGATCGACGCAAACCGCACGGATGCATCCGCCGCCAGAAAAGAATTCAGAATGGAACAGGGCAGAATCAGATTCAGCAGCAGCGCCGCGAGGCAATCTGTCCCCGCTTCGCGCAAAAGCTTTGTTTTACAGAGAACGAAGCCAACGGCCATCATCAGAAACATAATGCCGGTCTGTTGGAGTGTGATCAGAAAATTGGACATATTTCTCGCCTCTCTGCCATTGCTTGGGATGTGAAGGTGCAGGAAATCTACCCCGTGCGAACAAGCAGTCCGTGTGTCTCCGCATGATGTTCACCGCACTTTTTTTCTTTTCCGCATTCAGACTGGCTTTGCATCCTCTTCTGCGACCATCGCATCATATTGGCTTGCACATTTTTCCATCAACCACGCCCATTCGCCGGGATTGATGAACACATCCGTATCGCCTGCCGCGCGCAGCACCAGCTTTTCTTGCGTATTGTTCTGATCGGGATGGTTGCCCAGCACCACATCCACCGGCAGCGTTTTCAGCGTTTCAACATCCCTGCGGAAGCGTTGACGCAGCGAATCTCCCAGCCCATAGCGATCCAGAAAATCGCGTTTCATGCTGCCCATGCCGATGCCGCCGTGCATCGCTACGCGCAGCGTTCTGCCGTTCTCCTGAACATCAAAGAAGAAGCACAGCACACCTGCAGTGTGACCCGGCGACAGCTTGCAGTGAATCTTAGTATTGCCCAGTCGTACCCAATCGCCATCCTCCAACAGCATATCGCAATTGAAGGGTGGGATGCGATCATAACCCAGTTCCGTTGCCCATGAAAGATCCAGCGTGCCGTTCAGAATATCGTTGTCGATGCGGCTGATGCAGGTATTCGCACCGCTGCGTTGCTTGAAATACTCTGTATTGCCGTAGTGATCATAGTGACCGTGACTGTGCAGAATGATCCGCACATCCTCGATCCGATATCCGATCCGCCGCATGTTTTCCAGAATCGTCTCGCGCATGAACGGATAGCCCGTATCGATCATAATCAGACCTTCGCCGGTGTCGATCAGATGCACCGATACGGCGCTGGTACCGACGAAATAGATATTGCCGCACAGTCGAAACGGCTCAATGTCTCGAATCGCTTGATATTCCATGAATATCGCACCCCCTTATACGATTATTTGCCCAGACAGAAATCCGCAAACATATCCGGTCAGTGATCCTCCCGCGCATCCGCAGCCTCTGACAAACGCCAATTATATATTCTCTGTTCATGTGCATATATTCGTTTTTATGCAGAAAACCGTGCCGTCTTTTGGGAGAGCGTCGCGTTTTTCGGACTTGGAATTGCTTATTTCCCCTCAGGAAGATAACGATAGGTATCCATTCGCAGCACATGATTGCAGCGCACAAAGCCCTCGGCGAACGGGCAGCAGCTCAGCTTGCCATAATATATAGCCGCCGCTTTCGTGCTGGACAACAGATCCTTGCCGACGTGCGCCTTCAACCATTCTATCTGCGATGCATGACACGCCAGCGCTTCCAGTTTCAAATCGATGGTACGGGTGATATCCACATAATCGGTGGGTTGGAACCGCATACCAGAGGAACCCTCCATGGAAAAAATCGGCGCGATAATCGGATGCACCGGATACTGCGTTTTATAATTGGGAATGGTTGCACGGAAGCTCGCATCGAACACCAGATTATATACCTCGGAATGATCGCGCTGATAGTCATCCGCCATCTGGGTAATAATGAAATCCGGCTTCGTCATGCGAATCACATCGACCATCCTGTCGATCAATTCCGGATCGCGGGAATCGATCGTCAGATCGTCCACGCCGAGGTTGATGTAATCCTTTGCGCCAATGACCTTCGCCGCTGCAGTTGCTTCGCGGATGCGCAGCGCTGCGCTCTCCTTCGGTCCCAGCACCATGGATCCACCGCTGCCGTTTGCAACGCCGCAGATGATCACTTCATCGCCGCGCTGCACGCAGCGCGCCAGCGCGCCGAATGCGTTGATTTCAAGATCGTCCGGATGACAACCGACTGCCAATACTCTCATTTTGTGTTCCTCCGTAATTTCTGTTTTTCCGTACACCGGCAGGAAAGCGTTGCTTTCCCGCCGGCATAATGCATTATTCCGCCGCGGGGTAATAATCGTTGATGTTGCTCTTGTCCACCTTGATGGAAACCACCTTCTGTACGGCGTCCATTGGCTCGCTCGCGAAGTACTTGCCGGCGGATTCCATTGTCATGGTTGCCAGAATGCGCGCATCGGAGCTGTAGCCGCCTTCAAAGAAACAGGGTTCGCCCTTGGCCGCGTCGCGCAGGATTTCATACGCTTCCTCGGAGGACACGGGACCGTAAACGCGAATCTTTTCCGGATCCTTGCCCATGGTTTCCAGCTGTGCGATCGCGCCCAGCCAGCCGTTCGGCACGACGGAAATTACGATGTCGTAATCTTCCTTGATGCCGGCGATGATGTTGGCGGCGATTTCGCGGTTGCCCTGCGAATCCTGCTCGGTAAGGAATTCTACGCCCGGCATCTCATCCAGTACGGAATGAATGCCATCCGCGCGTTCCATTGTATGGGGCTGGTACAGATTCAGCAGCACGACCTTCGCTTTGCCGTCCAGATGTTCGTTGATGTAGTCGCGCGCCATTTCGCCCAGCTTTACGCCGTTGCCATAGTTATCGCCCATAGTCTGGGTTACCAGACCGTCCCATTGCGCGGTCGCATCGTATGCGATCACCGGAATGCCCTTTTCGCGCGCGGGTTCCAGCACATCGCCGATGCCTTCGCCATTCGCAGGATCGACCAGAATCATATCGTACTGCTGGATAATGAAGTTTTCGATCTGGCGGCACTGGGTATCGTGATCCAGATTACCATCCTGATTGTTCACTTCAAAGCCGTAGATTTCGCCGTATTTGGCGAAGGTATCCGCCAGCAGCTTGCACCATTCATCGCCGAGATAGATGTTGGCCACGGCAATGCGCTTGCCTGCCAGATTCTTCATCCACGCATTATCGTAATCGATCAGCGGATCCTTCTTCTCTTCCGCGATTGCGGATGCGCATAAGAGCAGCAGTGCCACCAGGCAGATCAGGGACAGAACTTTTTTCATGGGTTTTTCCTCCTTTTATTCCAATCGGACGTATCCGATCGAGTTCACATTTGTGGTTCATCCTTTGCGCTACACGCACAGCGCGAGTATCCTTTCCTGCGATGCTTCTGCCTGATCGAATTCGCCCACGATCCGGCCGCCGTTCATCACCAGAATGCGATCGCTCATACCCAGCAGTTCCGGCAGTTCCGACGAAATCATGATGATGCTCTTTCCCGCCGCCACAAGACGGCTCATCAGCTGATAGATTTCATACTTCGCACCCACATCGATGCCGCGCGTGGGTTCATCAAAAATGAAGATTTCGCTGTCGCGATACAGCCACTTTGCGATGACCACCTTCTGTTGGTTGCCGCCCGACAGATACTGAATCTCCGTTTCGATGGACGGGGCGGCGACGTTCAGCTTCTGTACGTATTCCTGCGCATATTTCCGTTCCAGATGGTCGTTTACAAAACCTGTTTTCGTGATCTTTTTGAAATCCACCATTGATATGTTTTCCCGAATCGGCGCCACGCCTACGATGCCCTGCCCGCGGCGATCCTCCGGCACCAGACCAATTCCCTTTGCGATTGAGGAAGCAAACGTTCGCCGTCCAACGTCCTTGCCGTGCAGCAGCACTTTGCCTGACCGGCACGGGTCGATGCCCAGCAGCGCGCGCATGGTTTCCGTGCGTCCAGCACCCATCAGCCCGGAAAAGCCCAGAATTTCACCCCGGCGCAGCTGAAAGCTCACATCATGGATGAGCGAATTACAAAGCCCCTGCGCCTCCAGCACGACCTCCCCCAATTCGATCTGTGCCTTTGGATAGGTATCCGTCAGATTGCGATTCACCATCATCGCAATCAGCGATTCGCGCGTTACTTCATCAATGCCGCCGGTAAATACGTGCTTCCCGTCCCGCAGCACGGTAACCTCATCCGCCAATTGGAAAATCTCGTCCATGCGATGGCTGATGTAGATGATCGTAATCCCCTGCGCCTTCAACTGGTTCACGATGCGGAACAGCACTTCGATTTCCTTTTCCGTAAGCGAAGCCGATGGTTCATCCAAAATCAGAAGCCTTGAATTCAGATTCAACGTCTTGCAGATTTCAACCACCTGCTGCTTTGAAATCGGCAGTGAATCGACCACGGCATTTTCGTCGACGTCGTTCATCTGCAATTCGTCCAGCATGGACCGCGCCCTGCGCTGCATCGCCTTCCAGTCCACCACGTACCTTCCCCGATACTTGTACAGAAGATTGCCGAGAAAAATATTTTCCGCCACCGTCAGCGTGCCCGACAGCTTGATTTCCTGATGCACCACGCCCACGCCGCATTCCTGCGCTTCGCGCGGCGTTTTGAACGCCACGGGTCTGCCATCGAAGATCACTTCGCCGCCGTCCGCGTGATAGATGCCGTCCAATATCTTAATCAGCGTAGATTTGCCCGCGCCGTTTTCGCCAAGCAGCGCATGAATCTTTCCTCGCGTCACGTTGAACGATACGTTGTCCAGCGCCTTCACGCCCGGAAACGCCTTCGTTACGCCGCGTATTTCCAGCATGTATTCGCCCATTTTGCCGTCCTCCATTTACACGCGCTTCTTCTGGCGCAGCGTATCGAAGGTTACCGCCGCCGCCAGCACAACACCCTTCAGCACGTCCTACCAGAATGCATCCACGTTCAGCATCGTCATTCCGTTGAAGAATACGTTCAGGAAGATGATGCCCAGCAGCGCCTGAAACAGCTTGCCCTTGCCGCCCGCCAGCGCCACGCCGCCGATGCAGCAGCCCGTGGTTCCATCGAATTCATACAGGTTGCCGTTCGTCAGCGCCACCGAACCCAGTCTCGCCATCAGCACAAGACCAGAAAACGCCGCCAGTCCGCCCGCCACCAGATGCGCCAGCATCGTATACTTTTTCACATTGATGCCCGCAAAATAAGATGCTTCCTTATTGCCGCCGATTGCATACAGGCAGCGGCCAAACTTGCTCTTGCGCATCAGAATGATGAATACGATGTACAGCACCGCGGCGATCACCACCGAGGATGGAAGAACGCCGTAATAGCGCTTGCCGAAGAAATTGATCTGCTCCGGCAGCTTCGCAATCGGTGAAGCGCCCGTGATGACCTTCGCCAGCCCTCGGCAGATATTCTGCGTCGCCAGCGTTGCGATGAACGAAGGCAGCCCCACATAGGAAATCATAAACCCGCTGAAGCCGCCCATCACTACGCCGCTTGCCAGCCCAGCGAGAATCGAAAGATACGGATTCACGCCCAGATTCTTCATCAGCACCGCCATCAGGCAGCTGGAAAAGCACAGCACCTGTCCCAACGACAGATCCAATCCGCCCTTGGTAATGCACATGAACTGGCCGATGCATACGATCGATACCGCCACCGACTGGATCAGGATGTTTTTGAAGTTATCGTAATTGAAGAAATACGGCGAACAAATCGTCAAAATCACGCACAGAACGATGATCGCTACCAGACAGAAATAGGTTCCCATGAATCCCTTCGCTGCCTTTATGAATCCGTTTCCACCCTTTGCCTGTCTTTCCATTTGTTTTCCTTCCTCCCTGTAAGCTGAATTGCTGCGAATGAACACCCTTATTATTCGTCCTATTATTTATTCATTTGGAATTAATAATAGGACGTAAAAAATAGGTTTTGTTTTCCGGCACAGATGCGCATGTTCTGCGCCGGAATCGAAAACGCTCATTTATATTTAAATTGAAAATACCATATGCTTATCTACAAAGTATTTGGCCGCGCCCAGGGAAGCGCCGCCCGCTTCCGCATCGGGATATCGAATCTGCACGCGCCGCAAGCCCTTGGCAAAACCGTTGTGCCGACACTCCGCGCGCAGATTTTCCAGAAAGCGATCGCCCATCTCCTCGATCCCCCCGCCCAGCACCAGCTGATTGATATTCAGAATCGCGGTCATATTGCTGATTGCAAACGTAAGTTCGTGAATCACATGCTGATCAATTAATTCGCATACCATCGAATCGCCCGCGCGATAGGCTTCGCACACCTCTTTCCAGGTAAGCTTTGCGGGATCGTCGCCGGCACAATCCGCAATCGAGGATTGCACGCCGCTCGAAAGCGCCGCTCGAACGCGGTTGAGGATGGCGGGCTGGCTCACATATCGTTCCGCGCAGCCGCGGTTTCCGCAGGTACAGCGTTTTCCGTTCAAATCGATCGATTGATGGCCGATTTCGCCGGCGACGCCGTCCTGTCCGGTATAGATTTCGCCGTTTAAAATGATGCCCGCACCAAGGCCCGCGCCTTCGTTTACAAATACCAGATCACGCGTATCGCTGCACATGCGCGTATACTGCGCATAACCCAGTGAATTCGATTCATCGCCCACCAGCAGCGGAACGCCGCCGATTTCCTTCTGAAAACGATATACAAAATCCGCCGTACCCCGAACGCGCATGACCGAGGAGGAAAAGCGCCCTTCTTCCCATTCGAAGCTTCCGGGAATTACGATGCACATCGCGCGCACGCGCGCCATATTCAAATGCGGCGCATGTTCCCGAAGCTGGCGCAGCATGATGGACACATATTCTTCGCCGTCCGTATCCGCCTGTACCGGACAATCGTCCTCCGACGGAAGCGTTTGCGCTGCATTTTGAAAGGGTATAAACGCCGAATCCAGACATTGAAACGAAAGATCAAACAGGCTGAACATGATGCCGTCCGCACGATAGCGGAAAACCGGAATCTGTACGCCTTCCGGATTGATCTGCAGCATGATCGGCTTTCTGCCCGCCGCGCCGGGCACGCCATGCCCCGATTCCTGAACCAACTCCATCCGCAAAAGCTCGTCCACCAGCGATGTGATCGTGGTTGGCGTAAGACCCGTAATCTTGGAAATCTGGATGCGGGAAATTCCTCTGTGATAATTGATGATGGAAAACACGTTGCGGATATTTTTTTCTTTCAGTAACCGCTGATTGTTGGCCATGCCAGATAAGTCCAGCTGATGTTCATCCAGAAACCGCATTCGCACCCTCCGCATTTCAATTATTAATTCCATTGGAATAATTATAACAACAGAGGATGCCTCTGTCAATAGCTTCAGATGATTTTATTCAAAGATCATTTCATATGCACAGAATTTGTTATACATTTTATACCAATTTCACCAAACAGTGTTGCGTTTATCCCTGAATCCCATCGTATATCAGATTTCGAATTTGCGGATGGTATTTCTTATACACCTTTCCGCAATCCAGCACGTGCTGTACGTAGAACGCCGCCAGATGATTTTGGGGATCGATCATCACCCATGCGCCCGCCGCGCCATCCCAGCCGAATTCGCCCCTGGGGCTTTTGCTTTTCGCTGCATCGATCAGGGTTCGCACGCCCAGACCATAGCTGTAGCCCTTCTGGCCGAAGCGCCTTGCAAAGTCCCGTTTCTGGGTTTCGTTTAATTGATCGGTTCGCATCAGATCAATCAGCCCCGGCGTCAGGATTTGTGCGCCATTTTTGCCAACGCCGCCGTTGGCAAGCGCATCGATGAAGCGGATATAGCTGTCCGCATCGCCCATCAGCCCCGCGCCGCCGCTTTCATAGGCGTCGGATAAATGGGATTTCATGCTGAACCTGTCCATTTCAACCGGATGATTTCCCTTATCCCAGGAATACCGCGCCGCCAGACGCTGCATTTGTTGATCAGACGGATGGAACGTCAAATTTTCAATGTCCAGCGGCGCAATGATGTTTTGATGCACGTATTCGCCAAATTTTTCCCCCGCCGCCACTTCAATGACCGCGCCCAGCACATCATGGCACAGGCTGTACTGAAAATGCGCGCCGGGATCGAAATCCAACGGCTGCGATGCGAGCGCTTCCGCGATCTGTACGGTAGTCGCCGATGGCCCGTATTTCCGAATGCATTCCCGAATCGCGGGCGCATTGTAATCATAATTCAGGCCGCCGGACATCGTTAAAAGATGGCGTATCGTCATTTCCGTTCGAGCGGGGCGAACCGTGCCGCCATCGAGCACGGTCAAATGTGCATAGGCGGGCAGATAATCAGAAACCCGATCATCCAATGAAAACGCGCCCTTGCCCAGCAGCTGCATAACGGCGGTCGCGGTCACGACCTTGGTAGACGAATACAGCCAATAGATTTCATCGCCCCGTATCGGCTTTCCGCGCTCCGCTTCCCCGCTGCAATGCGCGAACACCGGCTGATGATCCTTCCATACGCGAATCGCGCATCCGTAAATTCCACGCTCCGGCATCTGATCTATGTAATTTCTCAGGGATTCAAAATTCATAATTATCCGCCTCCCATACATCCGTTTTCTTGTATAATTTAATTATATCGCCCGCGTCAATGCTTCAACTTTGGCGCAGATCTGCATTTTTGAAAGCAAACAAGGTTTTTCGCCTGACGGTAGGCATGATGTACATATAGAATTGCTTCAAAACGGCGACGCAATAAGCAATGCCGGAGTAAGTGCAATATTCTGCAATTACCCCGGCACAAGCATATACACGTTTTACAGTTCCAGCTTTCCTTCGTATACCAGTTCCGCCGTGCCGTGCAGCGTTACGCCGCGATCATCACAGCGAACGGTGAGCGTGCCGCCGGGCACCTGCACGTTGATATCGGTATTTTTGCGGCACAGGCCGTTTTCGATCGCCGCCACCGCCGCCGCGCACGCGCCCGTTCCGCACGCCATCGTTTCGCCGCTGCCGCGCTCAAAGCAGCGCATTCTCAGCGTGCTGGCGTTCACGACGCGAACAAATTCGGTGTTGACGCGCTCCGGAAAGATTTCAGCCGTTTCAAACTGCGGGCCGAGCGCCGTAAGATCCAGCGCGTCGACTTCATCAGTAAACACAACGCAGTGCGGATTGCCCATCGAAACGCAGTTTATGTTATAGAGCTTCGACGCGATGCGCACCGGATAGCGGATTGCGCGTTCGGTCGGCAGCGTGCAGGGCAGGCTGGCTGGACACAGATTGGGCGTTCCCATATCGACCGACACGGAACTGACGCGCAAATTCTGCGTGTACAGTTTCAGATGATGGATGCCGCTGGCGGTTTCGATATTCATATCGAGCTTTTGGACAATGCCCGCATCATAGAGATATTTGCCCACGCAGCGTATGCAGTTGCCCGCCATGCGCCCCTCGGAACCATCACGATTGTACATGCGCATCCGTGCATCGGCGATTTCGGAATTTTCGATCAGCGCAATGCCATCCGCGCCCACGCCGTAATGCGATCTGCACAGGCGCACGCAGAGAGATTCCGGGTATTCGATCGATTGATCGCGATTATCGATGACGATATAATCATTGCCGGTGGACTGCATCTTGGCAAAGCGCAGAATCTGCCGCTTCGTGCGCAGGTGCGCGATGTCAACCAATTCGGTATTGAGCTGATTGTAGCGGCTCGCGATGATATCCGCCAGCGCGTTTGCGGTGTCCAGCGAAGTCAGGCACGCGATCTTACGCATCAGCGCCAGCTTATGCAGATTGATGTAATCATCCATCGTCGCATCGAGCAGCGCGCCCGTATAAACGATGTAGTTGATCGCGCCGCTTTCGAGCAGCGCGCGGGTCGCATTGTAATTATGAATGTCCTCCACGGTGCTGACCGGAATGCCCAGCGTGGCAATGGTGCGCGCCGTACCGGATGTGGCGTACAGGCGGCAGCCCAGATCATGGAACTTTCGCGCGATCGACAGTATTTCGGGATAGTCATATTCATCCACGCTCAACAATACGCCCGTTTCATGACCCGCTTCGGGCATATGGAAGTTCGCGCTGACCAGCCCCTTGAACAGCGCCTCCGGCAGATCGCGGCCGATGCCCAGCACCTCACCAGTGGATTTCATTTCAGGGCTTAGATAACTGTTGGCGTCCAGCAGCTTTTCAAACGAAAATACCGGCACCTTGACGGCA
>JABLTK010042767.1_pt1 | contig 12375 bp, 22 predicted proteins | sample 7160131 | NCBI WGS metagenome assembly JABLTK01 (sample SAMN14651221, study PRJNA627086) | human gut metagenome | isolation source: feces | host: Homo sapiens
GTACTAACAATGGAATAATCTGTTTGTTGAACAAACATAGGAAGACATTCACATTTCTATTATGACGCCCTTCTTAATTCATGTCGTGAACAATGGAAGGGTTCCCTCTTGCGATTCCCTGTTTGTTTCTCTTTACATAATACCCACGGTTCTATCTTGATAATGACGGACTTGTCAAAGTGTATCCTTTTATTTAGTTTTCTTTTATCGCTACTGCATTTGTGCAATTTGGATCGTGCACAAGTATAGGAGACTGAAAGTCATAATCTGAAGGTGTGTTTTATTGAATTGATACCGATCCACCAACAACTGTACCTCTACCCTTAACGACTCAATGGCTCGCCGACAAGTAATACTGGATCGAATTGGGTCAATTGCAGATATCTCATTCAGAGGCAACAATGGATCCTGTTACTGATAATAACAGCTGTGTGATATGTATTTCTACAAGCACGTCATCTTCCGACAGTCTTCATCCATCCACTCGCCTTTTTCCATTGTCTTCTCAGACTCTCTCTTTTGAAATTACGCCTCCAGAGAGTCTTCCACGAGTGAATGATCATGTATCCGTCCCCACCAAAGGATTGTCATTACATTTACCCAGAACGGTACCTCATTTCTCAAACCAAGATGGACCAGCTGGACTTTCCACTATGTCATACTCTCCATTGTCTTTGATCTCTAGCACTCCTCAAGACGAGTATTCGTTGGATCATGTGCCAGAATACAGTTTTAAGGACCTTTTCTGTCAAACCATAATGAATATGGAAGCATTATTAAGCAAGACGTCCACTGAGAAGGAAGAGGAGGAATCAGGTGTTCCTAGCTCTGAGCATCCAAGAAGAATTCGTTGTCACAAGCCAGTTGTTCCCAGACTGTCAGTACTCTCTACCATTAGTGAAGAAGAGATTGATGAAACACAACGAAAAGAAGTTCTGAAACGAGATATTTCCGAACCTGTTCTTACTGAAAAACAGAATGTCAAAGAATCTGTTTCGTTTCCTGTACGAATGCCTCTCTTCAAACGTAATACATTTCCATCTCCAATCGTCACATATTCTTCTGATGTTATTAGTGACAAACCTCTGAGGCGAGCCAGTAACATTGAGAACCAATTCGTAGAACTATTGATGAAAGCGGATAGTACACCAGAAGAAGATACTGGGGTCATAGTATTGAGAATGGATCCTCCATTTCAAGAAGTCTGTTCTCGTACTCATCCAGACGTTCCCAATACGTTTTCGCCTGTACACTTAAATCAATTTTGTCATCATCACAAAGATCCTCATCAATTAGACTTTTCCAAGCAACCTGAGAGAATCAGAATTTGGACTAAAGATGATGCTGAACCCTTATTCTAAAGGATATTTGATAGCCGATAGAAAAATGGGATAATGTTATCATGCATAAAAGTGACTGTTTGAACAATATTCATTGTTGTTGGAATCGAAGTTTCATTGCAATAAATGGGTTTATCTGGTGTTCACTCTTTCTATCATTACGCTTGTTTACTTCTCAGCAAATTAGTTTCCGTTCATATTAGATTTGTCACTATTTGCATTCGGCAGGATAACAACGAAAACAATTTGATCATACTCATTATGGAAGAACTGGAAACGATTTGCAATATATCTGTCGAGCGTATGCTAGAGATTTCTGCATATGTTCAGGATCAAATGGACAAAGGTTTGAAGGGGGAGACATCCGATCTCAAAATGCTTCCATCTTTCGTTGACAGCGTTTGCAGTGGAATGGAGCAAGGTTATGTGATGGCCTTGGATATGGGAGGAAGCAATGTTCGTGTTACGACATTTGATCTACGAGGAAATGGTGTACTAGAAGTAGTTAAGGAAGTGAAGCATGCATTCCCACCAGAATATATGTCTGGCACAGCATCACAAGTGTTTGGGTTTTTAGCCGATTGCATCAAGGAAGCGAATCCAGACGATAACTTACCACTTGGATTTACCTTTTCTTTCCCTTCGGAACAGACCAGCATTAACCATTCGAAGCTGGTAATTTGGACAAAGGGATTCTCTGCAAGTGGATGTGTAGGAGAGGATACTGTGGAGCTTCTTGAAAGAGCCCTGATGGAACGCAATCTCCATCTCCGAGTAACAGCTATTTGTAATGATACTGTGGGTACGCTAATCTCACGTTCCTATAGTGACCCAAAAACAGCTGTAGGTATCATTTTGGGAACGGGTTGTAATGCTGCTTACATGGAGAATGTGAGTCGCATTACTAAGACACATGTTGATTCAAAGACAGGGAAAATGATTATCAATATGGAGTGTGGAGCAACTGGTGATGGCAATCCTTCCATTCTTCCTCAAACTCCGTTTGACTTGGAGTTGGACCCAATCACTCCAAATCCAGGCCATCAACGCTTAGAAAAGATGATGTCTGGTTTCTATCTAGGTGAATTGACTCGCCGTTGGAGTGTGTATTTGTACCATCAGAAGCAGCTCTTTAAGGAAAGTGATGGGAAAGAAGACTTTTTCACTAAACCATTGAGTTTTGATTCGAAATACTGTTCAGTGATTCTGGGAGATGATGGTTCCAACTTGGAGGAGGTTGATCGTATTCTTAATCAGTTCCATATTGTGAACAGTTCATTAGAAGATCGTAAAACGATTAAGTCCATTGTCCATTCGATTGTGTTACGTTCGGCACGATTGATGGCTTCTTTTGTTCATGCCATTTATGCTCATATGGGAGATGAATATAAGGGATGTACTGTTGGAGTGGATGGAAGTGTTTACAAATACATGCCACATTACCAGGAATGGGTAAACAACGCCTTGGAGGAGCTGGGAAGACCTGATATTGATATTGGTTTAGCGGATGATGGTTCTTGTATTGGAGCTGCCTTGGTTGCTTTTGGAGTTGCGAGGGGATGAATGTGTTTGTTATAAACAGCTATCATGTGAATGCACTACGGAGCATGTTTAGGATGACAATGACCATGATAAGAATCATGATTGTACAACACATGTACATACCACAGTTCTTGTTTGAATGTTTTTTAGAATGTCGCTGAAGTGTTTCTCGATTTCGTCGAATGTGTTCAGTGGTACCGTCAACAACGGTGTCCAATTCTTGAAGGATTTGATTCTGTTTTTCAATCTCGTTTCCCATTATATCCGCATGATTCTACAGTTCTAGGAACGAGAGAGACCCACTTTGAGTTCAGTCAAACCTTCACTCATGGCATCGAGAATCCGATCAATACTCTGCTTATTCTTTTCGTATATCTGAAGGGATGCTTTCTGTTTTTCCGTCAATTCGTCTTCTGCATATTCAATGGCTTCTTTCACATCAAGTTTATCTAGATATCATATCATCCTTGATGACTCACCATTGTCATAGGATAGTGGAGTATTTGGAAGAACTGTGAGGATTGGTAAGAGATGATCCGATCCATTGGCTTCAATATAACCTGTGGTTATAAAAAAAATCTATACCTACGATCTGTTGCATGATTTTCATCTGCTTTGGATTGCAGTTGTTTGAGTTGTGCCAGAATGATGGTTAAGGCTTCTTCGCGTTTTTCAATTTCTTTTTCAGATAGCTTCTAGAGCTTAGTTAAAACACAAGTGGTCACCTTTCTTCCTCTCCTGGAGTTTATTTCTTTCTGTAGGCCATCATGCGCTTGATTATAGATTTCCATGACTTGCTTCATTTCTCGATAGATTCTTGCATTTAATTCAATGACCCTTCGTCGATTGGTGCATACAAGAGACTCTTTATCTCGTAAAGCAATCAGCTCCTTCAACTCTTGAATATCGGAGAGAAGAATTCGTTGTGAGTACTCGAATGGTTCTTCTTCGTTGTCGTCAGATTTGGTAGGTTCTTCTGATGGTTCTCCTAACTCTGCCTCAATTCGCTGAAGTCGTGCAACTGCTTCTCTAATTTCCTTTTCCATTTGTCGTCGTTCATCAGACGAAGAAATGAGGGATACAAACAAACAAAGCAATGTAATAACGATAAAACTTCATTTTCGTAATTATGAGGATCACGTTTTGCTGCTTCAAAGAGTAGAATGAAAGAACACTCGAGATTGCTGACTTAAGGATATGAATAGAAGCAACATCTCCCACAGTAGATAGATTCGCCTCGTGTAGACCATCGATAAACTTCTTCAGTTGCAGATCATTGAAGAGAGTAATTACAATCTATTCTTCAGTCAGTATCTTTACAACTACATCTTTCCCAGCAAGAGAAGCAGCGATCCACTGTTGAAGGACCTTCAGATAGGGATTCCCTCCAAATACTCCACAACCCCACTTACCAGAGGCAATGCCATCCATTTCCTCACCAGCCAATGAAAAACCACAAAATGCTTTATTAATATCTCGTAGAATCATATTATCCTCAAATTGTAAGTGTCCACAGGGATTTGCATCGATAGCAATCACCTCCGAAGGAAGTGAACTAGCTGCTTCAAATGGTCCCAGATACTTAAAGGATCCTCCATAACCAGTATAGGTTCCAATGCGGACACATCCCCGTATTATGATCGCTTGAGTATTTGTCATCACATTGCAGAAGGTACAGCTCAAACAACACTCTGGGAATATGGAAAAGAGAATTTCTTCTTGGGCTGAGGCACCTAGAAGAGAGCTACCGCCAATATACTTATTGGCAAAGTCAATAAATGCATGCTTAGGTACATCTTCAATGCGTTTGACTAGTTCACTATTTAGAGATGTAAGAGGGACACTGGAAGAGATTAGAGAGTCTATTGTCTCTGGATTCGTTAGATTCTTCGTTTCAATGATAACCTTTTCCTGTAAGCGAGGATAGGATCGCATTTGATGGAGATATTCCTCCATCAGAAGGAAGTTATCACATTCCTAGAAATTACAACCTCCATCCTTGTTAACATAATTGGATTGCCACTGAAGAAAATTCACCTGTTTCATTCCACCATCGAAACAACCAAGAGTCATACAACTCATCATTTGAATCACTTCATCCCGTGAAAACTCGATTACTTGATGATCTGCCTATTTCATGACATAAATCTGTAATAAATGACATTTGATAGTAAATGAACACGTTCTCGCAAACCTTCGGTCCAATACTTAAGTGCATTCCCCGTAACAAAGGGAACATCCTCTTTCAATATCCTCCATCAACAGCAATTTACCATCAAAAAATCGTTGTAAGATACTCTGGTATTCTGGAACTCGCTGGCAAGCTTGGAGAGAAGTGGGGTAAAAGTCGGAATCAGACAATAGAGTAACTGTACGCTAAGAGCTGAGATTTGAAATCAAGTCCTACTACATACTCATCAATAGACTTGGGTAGTTTCTTGAGTACCTTCTGTAGTTTCGCTATCATAACTGCGTCAATACAAAAGAATGAATGGCGTCTCCAACAAACAATTGAATTCTTATCCAATTAGACACACACATGTTTACATTTCCAGCTGAATCAACACCAATGCTGCAAGAACAAGGAATACACTTACAACACCCCTTGTAGCTCCATCTTTACACACCAAATTGCCATTCACCACCGATTCTGGATTTCCAGCAGTTGTACAATGAGGACAAGTATAACCATCAAAACAGACACACATACCTCCTTCACACTTTCCACCCGTCTTTTCTGGGTTATTATAGTCAGGACCGAAATTTCCACAATCCGCATTCTTGGTACAACTACCACCACCATGGATTTGAGCAAGTGCATTGCATTCCGATCCAATCTTATCACATTTTGGACATGTCCAGCCCTTATAACACTCACAAGTGTGGGTAGTAGGATTACAGATTCCTCCTACTCCATTTCCGCAATCCTGACTAGTTTCACAAGTTGTTCCTCCTGAAGGCTGCGTATCACATAATGTACCAGAATATCTGCGTATTAGGAACCATTCACGACGTTACCCTTCATCACAAAGACATACTCCACCGAGAGCAGTTGAACAGATTCCATGTTCACCACAATCTAACGAATCACAGATCTATCTCATGAAACGATCGAATTCATACATTGACAGAACAAGTGGATCCTTTGTATCCTGGATCACAAATACATTGACCATTTTGACACATTCCATGTTTGCCACAATTGATATTGCTACAGGGGCACGTTGATTCTATCGCTGATAGTGACCTACAATACCTACTCCCACTAATAATATCTGAAGCCAATGAAGAACAATAGGAACAAACATACCCAGAATTACACATACACTTCCCTTCAAGACAAATTCCATTCCCACTACAATCTGCATCCATAGTGCACTTTCCTCCTCCATGCACATAGTCACCACATGTAGCACCTATCAAAATGTCCTCATTCAGTCCCATCTGACAATAAGGACACAACCAGTTGCTATAACAGACACATTGGTTCTCGATACACAATCCTTTCCCGTTGCATTCATCATCATCAGTACAGTAACCACCACCCCATTCAACTGAGCAAATGTCTACCGTCTGGGATGGATCAAATAACATGGAACGAATTGTAGTGTATTCGTTGTTTTCGTCCAAAATCATGCGACCTCCACAGTTGGTGCACCCAAATCCTTCATAACACACACATTTACCTTTGCTAGAAGTGAATGAATTCTTCAATATCTTACACACATTGTCCTGAAAGTGAATCTGTCACTTCGCGTGATTGTTCCAGATCTGCTGCTGGAATACCACAGTGGATGTTCTTATTACCTTCATTAACAACTCTTCGCAATCCCTACATGCTTTGCCTCCAATATCAGAAGCGACAATTGAACAAAACAAGATTAATAGGTTCAAGATCATTCAGTACGTAAAATAATAGTTGTTTCATGGGATATGAATCCGTAGATGTGAAGCGAAGAAAAGAGGAATTGGGGACCGAAAATCGGTAACCCCAATTCTTAGAACTTGAGATAATCGCATATCAATGGATGCTGTGAACTATAGCGGTGAAGTTAGTATCCGATATGAAAAAGTATCGATGGCAGACGCGGATGCATTCTTTTCTGCTGTTGCTGATGGAGACTACGATACAATGGTAAAAATGTTGAATGAAGGAAGAGCTAATGTGAACCAAACGGATTCGGATGGATTTTCGGCTTTGATGATTGCTGCTTCTGAGGGACATGAGAAGATCGTAGAAGAACTGATCAAGAGAGACTGTAGTGTAAGCACTGTGACATTGAACAAGAACAATACACCACTCTTCTTTGCAGCAAAGGTATTTGGGTATAGGGATGGAGTAATCGATTAGGGAGGGAATGTGAAGATTGGAAAGATAATTCTTGAGAAGAATCGAAAACTCATCAATCAATGCAATGTATTAGGAGGTTAGTTATTGGTATGGTTGATTATATGAAGAGACTCCTTTGCTTTGGAGCTGTTATTCTGGAAACTATGATTTCTTTATGTATCTTCTGAGTCAGAAGGCAGAGATTCGTGCAATGAGTGTAAATGATACAACATGTTTGATTGGAGCTTGTTTGGGTCCTGAGGATTCGCGTGCTCGGTTGGCAGAAGAGATTATTAAGTTGTGAGATTCTCTCCATTGCATTTATAGTAGATGCCCCAAAATCATAGATGTACAGGATGTTGATGGTCAAACAGCCCTTCATGTGGCTTCTTCTAATGGCAATCTTTCTTGTGTGAAACTCCTTCTGAATGCCGGAGCTGATAGTACACTGCGCGACGTTGGAGGATTAACTCCTCTCCAGTTGGCTGAGAAATATTGTTATCCAGACTGTGCAATTGTATTGGAGCAGAAGTGGAAAGAATTGGAGGAGAAGGCACGAGTTGAGATGGAGGCATTGTTGCGAGATGAAGGATATGATACTTCCATTGAAAGGTGAGTTCACTGGAATGAAGATGATTGATAGTGGAAAACGAAGTAGGAAAGGTCGTAAGAACAAGAAGAAGAAGAATGAATTAAACCATATTCATCCAAATTACAAATGTGATAGTTGTAACAATAACAAGAAGATTTCTGGAATTCGCTATTGTTGCCAGGTTTTTGATAATCTGTTTGTATGATTGATAGGAATGTTCGGATTATGATCTATGTGAGAATTGCTTCCGTAGAGCATGGGAGGTACATCCTCATCGTCGCTTCCTTGCTTATGATCCTCCTCAGTATGATGTGTTTGGAATGTTACGAGAGGGTCCTGGGAGAGAGGTGATGGCACCGACAAAGGAGGAGAGTGAGAAGGCAGCTACTGTAGTTGAGGAAAAGAGAGAATCGGAGCAGGAGAAGGGTACTGTTAAGGAAGAATCAAATCAGGAGAAGGATACTCCGAATCCAGAGAAGGAAGCTACGGGTCAAGAGAAGGACACTGTTGAGGAAGTGAAAGACTCCTCAGTTCAGACGGAAGAGGAAACATTGAAGGAATCTGATGAGAAGCAAAAAGTACAAGAAGAGACAGTAGAAGTACAGAACACAACTCAGGAAGAGGAACAGAGTTCAGATAACAAGACTGAGAAATCATCTCCGAACATCACAAGAAGCATACCTGAATCTTCTGATAACACATGGATTGTAGTTGGTGAGAAGAGAAGGAAAAATCGTTCTCAAAGTGTATCTGAAGACCATCTAAAGAGGAAATCCAAACCAATCAAAACTGAAGATAGTTCAAGACATCAGAATATGGTAACATCAAAACTTACTTACAAGCAAGTGATCCAAAAGTCACTTCCTCTTAAATCCACAAATCCACCTTCCATTGAAGCACCTGTTGTTCCCACTGGAGTTCAAAATGAAACTCCTATTCTTAACATTCCAAGTGAACCAAAGAATGAGCCACTTCCTCTAAATTCTTATCCATTACCAGATATGCTACCATCCACTCTTCCATCTAGTTCATTCTCTATCGATTATACACACAATTCACTTGGATTGAATCCTTCATCTGGATTCAGAGAGTCTGTTGACTATGGTTTGGGGTATGGTGGATACTATGGATATGGACCCATTAGTAACTCTCTTCATGATGAATGGTGGCCAAAAACACACTATGGACAATGGAGAGAACGTGAAATGGGTTTGGAAAGAGAACCTTGGATGGATTTCTCTTCATTCCCTGAGGGAGACTCTATTCAGTATGGATCAAATCGCAGTTATTCAAGTGAAGAACTTCAAGTGAGAGTAGATCAAAAGCATAATGCATAGAGGGTGCTGGATATGTCTCATCCTTCAGCACGCGCTACTGGTGTCTCAGTGTCTCAGTATCTTGGACTTGACCTGGACCTGGCTTCGGAGACACAGTTGTCGATCTTGATGGATATGCATATGGAAGTGAGTATAGAATATGCTAGTGAATGATAGGCCATTAAACACATTACAACGATGAAGGTACGATTAGCAAAGAATATTGAACGACAACGCTTGTTACAACCTCGTGATATGCAAGACCCTAGTGGTTTTATTCCTTCCACAGAGAGATAGAGATTTGTTTGTTTATATATCTTTATCCTGATTCCTTCTTGGATGGATGGATGCACCGAAAGTATTAGTGGATGATAGTGGAAGGAAGGAGGCAGAACTGGCAGTTCGTCAATGGTTAGAAACGAATCCTTTAACTCCACTCTTAAAGGTTGAATTTATGGTGAATTCCTTATTGTAGAAACGATTGATGGATGATCCGACTTTGTTGGATGAGTTGTTGACTCAAATCAGGAAAAACTTGGATGAAGAGGTATAAATAGCTTCAAATTGTAACTCTGTAGATAGTGCAGTTACTTTTGAGTGATGATGCTCGATTGCTTGTGGATATTCTTTGTAGTTGTTGAACTGGTTTGTTTGATGTTGTATTTGGATGTATTGGTGTATTTGTTCAGGATCACAGTTTGATAAGTCTGTTTGTGTATCATTGTAATGGAACCTACAAAAAAGAAACAAGACTACATAGAACAAACAATCCAATAAACGAATCATTCCAGTAAAGCAGCATCTTCTTCTATATCCATATTTCCCTCTTCTTCGTTTCCTTCTTCTGCCTCCTCTTCGTCTCCCTCCACCTCATCTCCTTCTTCTCCTTCCTCTTCATCATCACTTCCGTTATCCACAAGGAAACACGAATAATCCAACATCTCCTCCGTAGGATGGATGTTCTTGCTGACAATAACACGAGGCAATTTCTACAACTCAACAGTACTCATAACCGCTACAGGACAACAATAACGATCAATTGCCGAATCATTTATCATCTCTTCAGCAATCTTCTCATACTCCATACCCTCCTTCCACTGTTTAATCATACCCCGGTCTCTACCTCATTAATCATCACTTCAACACTCACATAGTTTCCAAAGGACAGATCGCAGGTTCAGCATAGTGAGGCAACTCATTTGTCAACCAATCATAAACAATTTGTTTGGAGATACTAGATGGACGAATATCCTCTAATTATCATTCTTCATTCTCACTTTCACTTTTCTCCTTATTTCGTTCCATCAAATTTGTCATCAACACATCAACTATCTTTCAATTTCTCTTATAATTCGTACAAGAATCATATAAACTTGTTCTATAATAATAACTGATTGAAGTCGCGGGACAAACACATAATAGATCCTCACACAATTCTTTATATTTTAGATTCTGGTAACCATAAGCATAACACTTATACAAATAATCGCTCACACCCAATTCTCTCTCACGAAGAACAACTTCTCCTGGTTGAACAAATAAGTGGATATTTTCGTCAATTCGACGTAACTACTTCATAATCAACCAATTAACATACAGCATTTAAGTCATCATAATTCTGTCGATCCACTTGATATAATGATGATGCATCACAGATTGCTTTGATTACAGAGTGGCGGCCCACTTTTGGGTACCCAATTACACCAACACTCATCACTTCTCCTTTCTGCTTCTGGAGTGCTCTCAAACATTTCATTAGGTAGTCCACACCGAAGGAGAAGCAATCCAACTCGGTATTGTGAGCATTCCGAGAAATTGCAATTTCACGGTTCTGATGCGCATGTCGCTTCTTCTTCATTCCCTCACGACCACATTTCCAGAGAATTACTGGAATGTCTCCAGAGAGATTCCTCATAGTCTATCTCTGAAGAAGAAACAATAGAAATACTTGCTTAAGAATCTCCTTTGGAACTAAATCGATTTTATTCAGAATCAGAATCACAACCTTCTCAGGCATTTCTGTAGCTAATGCTTTTTCCACAGACAGACAACGAGAATTCTATTATGATCAAGTAAGCAAAAATCCTACTATGGCATCACGAGCATCAACTACTTCAAGAATCACATCCGAATTACCAATAATCTAAAATCAAATCTCAGTAATGACTAGTACATGTGTTAGGACAGCTGCTACACTTCCATGAGGGAGAAATCCAGGATCATCAGTCTCTTCAGACTCCTCAGAATCTGATACTTCTTCTCCTCTTTCAATAGCATCTTCTTTCATCTGCTTATTACTCTTCCAAGCTATCCATACCCTTTGCAAACGTCGTTGTTCACGAAGAAGTGCTTTTTGCCTTTCACGCTCTTCTTTCATATCCTGAGCCTAGAAAATGACTTCAACATACAAAGTCCAACTTCTTGTAACAGTTCCTCTTTGAATGGCCAACTATTGGGAATACCAGGATCGCGTTGCTTTGGTATAATCTTTCCTGCTCTTCTAGCACGCTTTTCTTGCTTTTTGGCCTTTCGCTTTCGCTCAAAGAACTATTCGTTATTCATTTATCCCAAAACCACAAGTTTTCGAGCTGTATATTGCTGACGAATTGTCTTTCTCTTGCTTTTTGACTTCTTTGGTACCATTTCCAAAAGTGAATGGAAAATGAGCGAGAAAGGAATGTGTGCGGCATCCTGGGAGTTTCGACTAGCCCAAATCCCCAATCCCCAATGCCGCAACCCTACTTGTAGTAACACATTTTTGGAATCCCAATAATAGTTGTCCAATAATCCAGAATAAGATATGACGAGATCTGAGGCCTCTATCAATTGGATAGAAAGGGAGATTCAAAGGATTCAATACAACCAAAGAGTATTCAATCAAAAGGAAATCACACTTCATGAAGGAAAACCAAACAAACATATCATAACAATCCTTTTCGTTGTAAGTATCTCAATTTCGCTGTTTCAATGTCCTTGTCACTTAACGAAGAGACTGGAATATCCTCCTTCTTCTCTTCCTTCTCAATCTTCTCTCCTTTTGTTCTATACAATACCAATTCACTTCCTCCACTCAATTTCACATCCTTCAGACCTCGAATTCGCTTCAATTGTTTCACTACTGCCTCTTCTGCCACTTCACAACAACTACGGAATGAACTATGAGTCGTTGCTACTAACTACACATCATTCTCTTTCTCTTCTCATACTTCTCCATACACAATGTATCATGGATAGTTGTTTCTGATCACCACAGAA
>JABLTK010028419.1_pt1 | contig 12360 bp, 19 predicted proteins | sample 7160131 | NCBI WGS metagenome assembly JABLTK01 (sample SAMN14651221, study PRJNA627086) | human gut metagenome | isolation source: feces | host: Homo sapiens
CTGAATAGACTAAAAGGAAGGCCCTCGAATTGCTCAGGAAGCTGACAGGGACCCCAACCATGAGCATTTATCGAGAATGCAGGACAATTGTAGAGAGATTCACTCGCTTGTTGAGCTGACATTCTTTAGTCCAACAATGAACAGTAATGTGGAAGCCAACAAGGACCCAAACCATTCATATTGATGAAAACAAACAAGAAAAAGAGATCATATGCGATATAGTACACTTATCCGTTACAATCACATTAATCCTCCTCAGTAGGAGAAACATAAGAAGGGTCCTTCTTATCCACAGGGATCTCAATATCCTCATCACCAGGCTTTCCCCAAGTATACTTGCCACCAGCTCCATCCTTTTTGATTTCCTTCGTCGCTCCATTGCGAGAAAGATGTCTATCCATTTCCTTCTTAGCCATTAGAATTAAGTTCGCTTACAGAATAAAATATGAACAAGAAAGATCGCGATCTTTCGTGGAAACAACTGTTCAGTGATTAACGGGTATATGATCATTAATAAATCCGTTCTCTTCTAGAAATCGAAGGATAGAATATGTATTCGTTGAAACAAACAGTTGAGTTCTCAGATGTTTCTGTTCCCTCTACCTTTTCAGTACTTTCTTCCGTCTTCTCTTCAACTTCTTCCTCTTGTTCGGTACTTTGTGCTGTCTTCTCTTCCGTGTCCTCTTCTTCTTCTTCCTCTTCTTCATCATACAAACGATTGTACTAATGATGACTCGACAACATTGAAACCCACATAGAACACTTCCAGCATCAATAGAGTGAAACAGACACCAAAAGTTAGACCAATAGCAACGAGGAGAATACTGGTAAACAAAGGATGTGTGTAGAGATACATATTTGCCTTGTTTGAATATTTCTATCTTTATGAAACAGCGGACTCTATATACCTGATACAAAATTGTCAAAAAGAAAGGCATGCGAGGAACAGCATGGGCTTCTTTGTGAGGATACCTACAATGATACACAAAGATGATACTAACAGATTCAGAGCGAAGTCTTTAATAGATTCAAGAGTTCGGGATCCATCAAAACTGTAGTACTTTCCCTAAGAATTATAGGATCAACATAAAGCCACAAAAGCAATCAGAATAACGGTAGGGTAAGAACGAATATTGAATCGATGAGCAAGACCGAACTCTTCCGTGGCATCAACCTACCCATTATTCCATATTCCCATGTCCAACATCTCCAAAATGGACTTGGCCCTTCAGTTCTTCTGCAGCTTGTTCCCACGTTGGCTTCAAGGCTTTGCAGTGTCCACACCACTACACCAATTATGTGTCCACACAAGACTAGATACAGGGGCGTAGAAGCGAAGAAACCAGACTCCAGCATCAGGAGCCATGACAGCTTTATCAAATGTGGAATCATAAAGTTCAACCACATCTATACACCATCAAGCTATATTATTTCAAATACCTGATCCACTCACAAATGTAGCAAGAAGGGTACACACAAGAAGGAATCTATAAACAATGAGTTACGAAGCGACTCTATTCTAAATCATACTTATATATCATCGTTATCAAGGAAATCTTTGAATCTAAGGATACATGATTTTGTGCCAACAAACAAAGAATGAACAATGGAACTTACCAACACAACCTAACTGAAAGGTTAGCAATCTTAATGAACATCAGACAGTATATCCATAAGGATAATATCTCGTATTTATTCATTCCGCTTTAGCAGAGTTCGGTGAAAATAGAGCAACAGAAGACTCTATCTTTGTTTTGCTCCGCATTCCATGCAGTGAAAATTGTACGTTTCCTACCTCAATCTGTAGGGACTCTAGGATAGTCCCTACTTGTTCTCTCCTGAAATGTTATCAACTCCATGGAGAGAGGACACTTCGAATGGTATCTCACCCTCCTGTAAGAAATAATGAGATTTGAGGTGAACAAGAATTCGAACCAATGGACCCAATTCCTGTATTGATTCTTGTGGAATTCACTGCCATTTGTTGAGCCCCATTATGTTTCGATTTCCAAAACAAACAACAAAATGAGGATCCTTCACAATTTGATCACCCTCATCGATTTTACTCGATCTAAAAAGAAGAAAGATGTTATGCATTCTGAAGTGGTTTCTCGAACCTTATTCTCTCCCAATGTTGCTTCAAACAGTAGTACAGTATCAATCTCATCCTCAATTTCCATTTGGGGTAGACAGGAGATGTGAATCAAAGTCACATCACTGTTAAACGAAGTTCTTGCGAGTCGATACATTGTTTTGGACTAGGTATCACAATCCAAAGTAATTACACACTTGCGTCCTTTTGAAGGAATCAATCACAGAATATGATATTGGAGTATGACTCTGATTATAATATTCAATACATGATTTCAAGGCGTCTAAAGGCGTCAGATTAGTAGAAAAAGAATACGAATCGAAGAGGAGAGTCTACAGAGAACTACAATAGTTGATTGGATAGACTTGGACAATTCAATTTCCTGAATCACAATTGAAATCTAATTGTTACTATCAAATATCCCCTACTCGTTCACTTTGTACAGGATCAAATACTGTTGAACACTTCTCTTGAATAAGCACTGCCAACTATTCATCAACATAACACTGAAAAGACACAGTTGCTGAAATCGATTTCATCTTCATTTCTTTCAATAGTGAAGGATGTACCAATAAAAGCATCTTTAGATTATTATTCTTTCCACATGCTGTTAACAACTCCTTTTGCAGTGAAGTGGGTCTCCAATCTCGCTTCTCAATGGTACATCTCACTCCTCGTTGCTCATTGCTCTTCATTACGTCTTCACAACTCATTTGAAGAGATATAATTTCCTCAGAGTTGCTCATAACTTTCACATCTTGTTGTATTCGTTCTCTCATTTTCTCGCTCTGAATTGTAACTATAATGTGAAGTGAAGAGATTGGAATATGGTTTGGATCCGTCTCACAAAACATGTCGTAATTGTGAAGAATCAATAACGATGGTGAGATAGAAAGATTCGAAAGCACTGATCGTGAATATGGTAAGAGTAGAACTCCTCCAAATTGTTGCCAACTCTGAACGAGTCGCTTCATCATAGCTAGGTTTGAAGGATCTGAAATACACCAGATATTGCTATGAGTCTTCTTACGAAGCATCCATTGCCACTGCCATATACAAGGAGACTGAGTAAGGATCAACACAGTGGAGACTGATTTGGAAGAGCAGCAAATCCGTTTCTCTTGATGATCTGAATCAAGATTCGCTTCCTTACGAAGCAACAGTGTCCATGTGTGACAACTTAGCTTCACATCACGATTGATGTGAAGACCCAGGAGTTGACAATAGGAAGTAATGGCAGGTTCAAGCAGCGAGCGAGACACAGAAACCTTATCGTGACCTCGATAACTGGTATGCCAGTGACATGAAGTGGATAGGTGACGGAGGATGAGTGTTTCCTTTTCACAACAGAATTGATGAGAGACAGGGTCAACAATAAGGAGAGAAGCGTTGCATGGAAGAGTAGATGCTAAGAGGGAAAGGAGGTGTTGAGTATGAGTAGAGTTATAATCAAGGAGCTCACTCACGCCATACACAAGAGTACACACATCTGCTGTTTGGAAAATGGATCCAAGCACTGAAGCATTTGAAGAATCACTAGATAACAAGAAATTCGTACAAATACAGCAAATCCATCGAATGGAACGAGATATCAACCTGAAAACCTCTTGATTTCAAATCCATCTTAATTGCATCCAATCTATCTCATTAACTGAAAACCAACTCTACGAAGAACGCCAACGCTCTTCTTTATCGATGATAGTGAATCGAAGAAAAATGGGATGAGTTGAAGTGGCTAAGAGAAATGAAAGTATCTCAGCTCCACTTCCACCACATAAACACACAATATGCATCGAATCTCGAAAGGAGAGATGCGTAGAAAGGAGATGACGGAGGAGAAATGTATGAATTGGAGTTGTTCCAAGAGAATATGCAGCAATAACAGCATTATCATACCGAATGCACCGTTCTGCTTCGATTCGATTGTAATCGGATCGGGTGTTCTTCCAAGAATCTCGTACTGACGTATCACGCATTGATTCTGCAATATGACGGATATTTGAATCGAGGAGAGGGATAGTCTCATTCACTTCTTCTTCGGATATATGGATACATTCGTTCTCCTATGGATAATTCAAATAAACCTATAATAACCAAGTCTTGCCAATCCACAAAGTCAACCTACATTTCATTCGAATATTCAATGGTTACATTGTCAATGGTATTGCCAACTAATTCAATCACTTTTGTCATCGGTTTTGCTCCACAACAGTAATTCAGGATTGTGGAAGATGACATCGAATACTATTGAACAAAGGAATAAAAACACAAAATGAATATCAGGAGGAGTCAAAACAAAAATGATGAAAAGTGCAAACTAACGTCACATAAAAGAATTCCACATTGAATTTTTTGAAACAGAAGCAGATGGAATTGGATCAATCATCTCTTTATCGGCACTCCTGGATTCCTCCACACCCTCCAAATCCGTCTACTTAAAACAATTGAAAATGGATATTACAACGAAAACTAGTTCATCTGATTTCTTCTCTTCCTTATTGATAGGATGAATCACATCAGGGCTTGGTTGCCGCTGTAGAGGTTGTACTTCTGCCTGATGCTTATGAGACGTTTTCTTCCTTCCTTCCCTTGGCTTCCGCTTTGAACGATCAACCTTCGAATACAGCAATGATGAATCCGTGATATAATCTGGATCTTCTTCTTCCGAATGTTTATTCTTCTTCTCCTACACATGAAACCTAGATCCTACAAAACACCTCATCAACAAATGCCGCCCACAAACTTGCCCCCCGTTCCGGGGTATTTTCCAGTGGACGAATGTAATCCTCTGTATCATTTGATATTTCGACTTCTTGATCATGCTTTTCTTTCATATCTGCTCTCTTTTTATTCAACTCTTGGACTATATTCCGAATATATTTCGGATAATCACTTCGGGCAAAGATCTACTTGTTACACACTCCACCGAAAGAAACATGCCGAACACTTTGCTTCTCTCCACAAACCTTACACCTGAACTTCCTTTGCTTGTTTTCCTTAACCTCAACTAAATGACCTTATTTCACTTGTTGACCCTGAAACTGTTTGCACTGATAGCAACAAACAGCAATGTAATATGGCATTCTGGGACCAAGATTATTCTGAACAAACAATTATTGACATTATCTTATTAGTTGTTATATTCGACGTATTTTGGAAGGAAATAACATTTAACAATACTATTATGGAGAGCTGTCGTCTAGTGAAAATCTATATCCCTTCATCCCATAATTATTCAGCCAAAACTTTCAATCCCTTTTTGAGCCATATGAATGTCCATTGGTGAAGATGAACAACAATCAGTCTTCTCTCCATATAACAGTGATTTAGATGGTTTTTTAAATTCCCAATTCGTAATATAATAGATGAACATAAACTGTTTCTATCCCTTCACCACATTTGTCTCACGAAGAGGAAGAAGAAGCGACTTGTTGATGTTCTGATTAGAAAAGATAAGATTTATGATTCTGTTGGATCGGTTCTGTGTGTTGATGAGTAGTTGTATCCAGACGATCAAGTAGAATTCAGTTATTACTCAGATGACGAGGATGATACAATTGCTATCAGTGTTTCTGGGAATAATGAGGATCATCGAGAACGACGATATTCCACAATTGATGCAACCGATCTTATCCAAACGGGAAAACGGTGTATTCTTCATAATGTAACTACCTATCTGGAGTCAGGAACGATGACTGTAATTCTTGGTGTAACGTAGGTGAAATAGATTTGTGAGATTCTAGAGGTTCAGGTAATACTACACTTCTCAATATCATTGCTGGTTTATGTAAGAGTGATCAAGGAGAGATTTTTTGCAATGGGTTTCCTATATCTGCTATCTCTCTCCGAGACATCTGTTCTGTGGTTCGTCAGAACGCTTCCTATCTCAGTTCCCTTCTTGTTGAGGAACAATTGTATTTCACATCAGAGTTAATGATGGCAAATCTATCAAAAGAAGAACGATTGAAATCCATTCGATGGATAGTTGATCATCTCCGAATGAAACGGTTTCTTGCAACTCCAATTGGTACAGCTACTAGAGGAGGAATCTCCGAAGGAGAGAAGAGAAAGCTTGCATTAGCATGTGTGATAATGATGAACCCCAAGTAGATAAATTAGATATGAATGAATGATAGAGTGTTGGTTGTTGACGAACCATTAGGAGGATTAGATGCTGTTGCTATTGAAGATGTGATTAGGACTCTCTCTCTTCTTGTATAATTGAGACGATTCGTATTACATAGAAAGATCGTGGGACCTGTGTAATATGTTCGATTCACAGTCTTCCTTCACATTTATTAGAAGTATTTGATCGAGTGATTGTATTGGCTTCAGGACAAATAGCCTTTTTTGGAACAGTGGAAGAGACAAAGGAATATTTCAATCAGATTCATACGCAATTACTGAATTCTCATTCGATTGTGTGTAAGTGAATGATATGATTCCCATTCTAGCTGCTATGTTTGATACTACGCATCTATCATATTCTCAGCCTGTAACAGAGATTCAAAAGGAGAATGATCTTCAGCTTCTCTCTCATTTGTATAGGTATCATTTTGTGTTATCTCCCATTCAGACATTCTACAAACAGACAACAGAATGATATACAGATTCGAGAAGGAGAAAATCTTCCTCCTCCTTTGTCTATACAGACTCAAATCCATCATAGTGAAGGACAAGTTCGAGGATCATTCTGGAAACGATTTGTATATGTGATGTTTCGAAGGCAATATCAAGCAACATGGTGGCAACAGTATCGTACGTTGGTTCGAAGAGAGATTCGTGTAATCACTTTAATCCTCTCTCATATAGTTGTTTTTCAGAGATGATCGATTGTTTGTCTCACGGACAATCCAAACCATTCTTATCTCCCTATTTCTTGGCATTGTATACTTACAGATACCTCTGAGTCAGCCTGTATCCTTGGTCATATCGATAATGATATCAAGGGTGTTCGCAATCGTATCTCAGCCATGTTTTTCATTCTAATGAATGAAAGTTATACTGCTCTCTATAGTGATATTGCTATGCTTAGTAAGGATTTACCAGTTGTCTTCGTTGAGAGTGGAGACGGTGAGTCTTTTTTGATCATATCATTGAAAGGAATGTATCGCTTAGATGCCTATTTTGCTGCTATTACCACAGTTGCTTTTCCTCTATCCATCCTCTTCCCTACCATATTTTGTCTGATAGCCTATTATTTGATTGGATTTCAATTTGCTTTTTCTCGGTTTTTAGGGTTTTTAGGATCTATTCTTTTAGTGACTAATTGCGCTGCTGCCCTTGGTCAGCTGATTGCAGCAGCAACAGGAAACTTTTCTCTTGCCTCCTCACTCACGACGGTCGTTACATTGCCTATCATCCTTCTAGGGGGATTCTACTTGCAAGGACTTCGAGTCTTTTGGTTCCTCAAATGGATCCGATATGTTAGTTTCTTTTATTGGGGTTATAAACTACTCATTCTGAATCAGTTCCATGGAGTCCATTTTGAATGTACTCCAAATTTGCCCTGTCCATATCCCGATGATAAGGCAGTTCTAGAGGCATTCAATGTGAATGAATATGATATTTCAATTGCCGTTCCTCTGTTGATTGGAATGAACATTGTTTTACGAATTCTTGCTATGATGTGCTTTGAATTGCGAGGATATGCTGCATTCTTCAAGATAAATACTTAATGGGATCATTGTTTGTTTCTCAGGATTCTGTTCCGACATAATGCCATTAACTCTTGTTCAATTTGAATATGCATGGGAAATCCATGTATCCATTATCTGTCTCGTTTGATTACTTCTAGGTGTATTTGCGGTTTGCTGGCATCTACTATACTGAAACGAATTGCAGTTACACAAAAAATATAGCTGGAGGTAATTTACCATATTTGATTGATGAACGATTCATCATCCCAGGAAAAGATGCAATCGACTATTTAAAGAAGAATGTGATATTCTGGAGATGATACCTGAGTTGTAGTATACAGATTTAGATTTGGATTACTCTGATACGGAACGCGCCGAGATTGCACTGTACAGTTACCTTTTGAACACAGTTGCATCATCTCTCTATGTGACTGTGATTTCGTACTGTGATCCGTAGGGAAAACGAAAGTGGCTCACAAGGGATAGCCTCAAACAGATTGTTCAAACTATATATCGCCCAATCCTAGGACTTCCATCATCTCTCATGTTTGCTGCTTCTAATTATCTTCAACAGCGAACGCATTTCAACAAACTCAAATCCGTCACTCAAGAGACTGAAGAAGAAGTGTGTATTATCATCATTGGTAAATGGTAGTTGCTTTCCAAACTAGAAGCCCTGTATGGAATTCTGAATCAACGACTCGCTTCTCAAAAACAACCTGACTTTTTATTTGGGTACCGTCCTTCTACAGCGGACGTCTACTTCTTTGCTCATCTTGCACAGATTCAAGAAGTACCTTCCACCTTACAACACATTGTATCGGAGTACCCCTATCTACAGGACTATTATCAGCGAATCATGAATGCCTACTTTATTCCACTCGAAACAGATACCGAAGCAATTCTTACAACCAATGTTTTTCTACTGAATCGGGGATTGAAAGTGGAAGTATCCAATGAGAAGCGTTGTTTCATAACTCGCAAGTATCCTTGTAGTGATTTGTATTGTCTCTTTATGTAGATGCGACTCTGGAAGAAAAAGAGGAAAATGAAGAGACAATTTACCGTGTGTAGTCTTGTATTCGAATAAGAAATAGAAAAACAGGAGGAAGAACGGTATAAGAAGAATCAAACGCGGAATATTGTTTTATTTACAGCATTGGTTCTATTTTGTGTTGGTGCGTATGGAGTTGCACAATTACTCGAACCAGACGAACCTGATTATTCCCAAATGTCGTTTTGTCTTGTTTGTTCATTAGATCAATTCAAAATGAATATAAGTTCACTGTAACATAAAATTGCCCGACCAGAAAACAAGAAGAAATAGTACCAAAAAACCGTGACCACAAATCTGTGTTGAAGAAATAACCATCCATTGCTGACGAGACAGAACCAGAATGAGTCTAAATGCATCAATTAAACAAGGGAAGGGAGTTCAGGATTCGAACGAACGACTTACGTCGATCGTGTCAGGAAATAGTCGTCAAAAGCGTGAAAATATTCTGAAGAAGAAGAGAGTGAGTCCTTCGTTCCTTGATGCTCTCAACAAAACCAATGGTTCAAATATCACTAAGGAAGACGTATTTCTCTATATTTCGTTGCTCATTGGGTAGGTTGAACGTCATACACAGATTATTGCTGAGTCTACACTCCCTCCAGATCAGCTCTTGGAGAGTGTATCATTCTTCCGAAAACTACTTTCGAATGGTACTTATGTTTGCTATCTATTATTACTCAGATCACTATCCTCCAATTGACCTTGTTATCCAGACTGGCTTGGTTCCTCGTTTCACTAGTTTTTTGAGTTGTGACAGTTGTCCAGAACTTCAATACGAAGCTGCTTGGGTATTGACAAACATTGCTTCAGGAAATAAAGACCAAGTCTATATTTTACATCTTCTTAATTCTAGACTGCAGTGGTGGTGATGAGTGGAGCTCTTCCAGTCTTGATTGGGTTAATCAACTCTCCTTCATCAAATGTTCGTGAACAAGCTGCTTGGGCTCTTGGTAATATTGCAGGAGATAGTGCTGATTATCGTGATGCTATTATCGATGCTGGTACAATCAACATGTTGTTGGTCCATCTCAACAATGTGAGTTCATTCATCTGTACTCACTTGTAGAACCCTACGTATATGTTTCAGAAGAATTCTGTTTGGTTACTTTCAAATCTCTGCCGTATGCGTGATGGAGTTCCTGCAAACTTCGAGAAGGTTTCTATCTGTTTACCTTATATGATGGAGTGCCTACTGAGTGATAAGGAGGAGATTGTGGTTGATGCTTGCTGGTCTTTCGTGTTTGTCACGGATAGTAATAAGGCGAATACAAGAGTGTGATATGTGACTGAATTGTTATCTTTAGTATGTACTTCAGATGAATGTCCTCCCTATTGTGATGCAGTTGTTGGGAAACCAAAATACGAAGATCGTGTCCCCTGCATTACGTACTGTTGGAAATGTTCTCTCTGGAGACGATATTCAGACACAGATGTGTATTGATCTGAATGTCCTAGACTATCTGGAAGCGTTGATCAACTCGTCCAATACAGCAATTGTGAAGGAGGCCACATGGTGTCTCTCGAATATTGCTGCTGGAAATATAGAACAGATACAGGTGACCGAAATAGTCCCGATTTATGCGTAGTTGTTATTGGATCGAGGACTCGTTCCAGTGTTGGAGGAAATGATTAATCAAGGCAAACTCGATATTCAGAAGGAAGCTTGCTGGACAATTTGCAACATCGTCTGTGGTAGCTCCATGAATCAGTTGTCATTTGTGCTCGATAAGTATCGTATCGTTCCTGAGATCAGTATGTTGTTGAATAAGAATTCAGAAGAGAAATTGTTGATTATGATCATTGATTCTTTGGACCGAATGATGAGCGTAGAGAATGTAAAAGGGATGTTATGATGTAGATGGGTCAAGTGTTGGTTAATATGGGAAGATGGCAAACGAATATTGTTGATGACGATATTCAAGATGGAGAAACGCTGGATAACTTGGAGGCACTTTCTATGACAGATGAAGTGTATGCAAAGGTGGCGGCATTTGTAGATAAATACTATGAGAGGGAGAAGGATGAGTATGCTTTACCAGCCGCACAGATTGATTGGATTGTTTGTTTGATTAGCGGATAGATGTAGAGGAAGATAGAACAAACACAACAGTGTAATAGCCACAAAGCCATCCGATCACCAGGACTTATCCGATGAACTCCCCACAGATCCTTAAAGAACATGTATGGAACAGGTGCAAATGATATCTTAGAGCTGTTCAGCGGAATTAGCGTAATTCCTGTCTTTTCAGCTACTTGACCTAAAAACACATCATCAAAGTATAATAGACGTTTCATCTTTGCGCTGACGTTTACAACGATTGGCAACACATCTCTTGTTAACGTTACAAAACAACCTGACATGTATGGTGGAAAGGTGTCTTCTGGATAAATCCGACGTGGGAGATAATAACGACTTGAAGAAGAGCGAACTGGACGAGCAAAAGAAATCAAAAAACCTAGAATCGAGGAATTACGAGGAACCGAAAGAACATCCTTGATGTATGTGTGTGGATTAAACCACATATCGTTGTCAACTCGAGTGTAATACTGAATATGAGGACAATACACATCAGTCCAATTGTAGGTCAGAATTGATAATAAAGTGAGATTCATAAAATGATTTTTCACATCAAATTGGATAATGTCGTGATAGTACTCATTCTCCTCTCGTAACAACCGATCTCCTTCAGGATCATTTTCATCCTGACCTGCAAAGAACAGGTGTTTCACACGAATTCCATTCACATTTTGAACACTACCCCAAGAATGACGTGTTCCCATTCGCTCCAAAAACTGACGAGGACCCACAGGTGTTCCAATTAATACTTGAGGATCCGATGAACAAGCATCAGGGTTGTTTAAGATGACATGATACGGATGAGGATACTTCATCACCATATCCTCATCACGGTACACCTCTTTTACATAAGTCACTTCATCTTTGAATGAAAAACAGTGGGATGAATCCACTCGTTTTTTTAGGCATTCAGCAATGCGATTCGCTTCAATATTAAGATAGTCAAGACCATAATGACGTCTGGTAGCAAAGGAAAACTGATCAAATAGACGACTGTTAATCAGTTTAAAAGTATCTAAACAGTTAATTAAAGGAACAGTGACCATTACAGTCATTCAAATTAATAGTTTTAAAGGACATATGTTCGTCAATCAGCAAAATACGAAAATTTCCAACTAAAATAGCAGAAAGGATCAGAACAGATAGAATGACTAAATAATTTCTGAAGAATAACTGCATCCTTAACACAACAGATTAAAAGCTGAACTAATATAGAATGTAATTCACGTAAATGGAAGTTAATTTCCTTCTTGGTAGTACTACACGAAGTATTCAGACCAACAAGGTAAGTTTATCCGCCGATGAGGGGAAAATACCACTCATTTTCCACCATTCAAACCCCTCAGGTAATAAATACTACTTCATAAACCATTTACATTATTCTTCAAATATCATGGCATTTGTTTCTTCCTCTAAGAATTTGATGCTCAGTAGGAGGTAGTTCGAATAGATGACATATAGAGAGTGGTTGTTTCATTCGAGCTTTTTCTGCCGC
>JABLTK010101785.1_pt1 | contig 12355 bp, 18 predicted proteins | sample 7160131 | NCBI WGS metagenome assembly JABLTK01 (sample SAMN14651221, study PRJNA627086) | human gut metagenome | isolation source: feces | host: Homo sapiens
ACACCTACAGCAAAGGTCTCTTGAATTAACGCACTTGAAGCGGGTGTGATGACATGGGCTACATCATAGTCATTTTCAAATGGATCTTCGATACACAACTGCATATTCATCTTCCACATACTGTCGCAGCAGGTTTCTTCTCGATCCAACACGCCTCTCTGTCGGATTGTTACCACCGAATGAACATAATCAAATTCAAAGCCATAATACCAGAAGAAACGAACAAGCAATTCTCCCACACTCATTGTGTTTTGTTTAGCATATCGGTTCAACAGTTGCAAATCTCGAGGTTGGTAGAAGTAGGTATTATATGTAGTTCCATCATACGAATCAACTAGAACTTCAGGGAGATGAAGATTCATAGGAGAAGCAGATCCATTCCAATTTGGAGGAAGTTGCTACAGTTAGTGTTGAAAACAAACCCTACTTGCAGCACAGGTAATAGTGGAGGATTTACAGCTGACTGAAGGAAATGAATTAATAACAACATATATCCATATGAAGAGAGTGTTTTCAAAATAGGTGTATTTAGATTATTCAGCTTTGCCCTATAGATTAAAGGAATCCTTCATTCTCACCATTTTTTGATGATGATTCCTAATACACGAACTCGTTTATCTACAAATGAATAAGTCTTCAAAAGGAAGGTGTTTCGAATGGGAAGAATATTATTAAAACATAAATCACACTGAATATGAGTAATTGGATCTTCAAACCGAATCACGGGAATTCGCGCATGTAAGCGAGACTTGTCAATCTCCAGCATTTCTAGTGATTCTAGTGCTTTACAAACTTCATCTGCAATTCCAAGAACTTCATCGGTCTTAATCGTCTTGTCCACAAGACAGAGATCAATGTCGCTTCCATCAGTTCCAAAGCCATTGTTACTACTTCCATAGATACTAATAATGCTATTCTTAAATCGCTCGTATTTATGGAATCCATCCATTAAGCGATTGATCAAATCTTCTCTACATATAACAATTCCCGCGGGTTTATTACCTAGATGTATAGAATTGTTCTTTTGGACATAAGGAATGATACTCCATAACACATTGGGTATGAAGTGCATTTAAAAAAGAAGGATTCATAGGAACATATCGAACACAGGCAGGCAGACTATGTCGAGACATCATATGTTCAGTTAAGCGAGTATCATCAACAATAAACTCACTGCAGATATGACAATAATGACGAATGAGAGAAAGGATACGATGAACAAGGTCATTATCCAATAGTTCCATTAAGTATGGTCTATTGACGAAGCTTTCAAAGAGATGTTTGAGATTACTTGAAACTTGAGGTGTATAAGCTTCAGGAACAGGGGTTTCAAAGAGTGGATTGATAAGAGTATTAAGAACACTGGAGAGTTCATCTGGATGCTGCCATCCATCCACACTTATTACATACTGGAAGGTTGCATAAAGACTATTGATATTGAAAGAAAGCATGGCAAGATCTGTTGCCTTTTGTTCTACAAATCGAACTGCCTCATCTAAATCACATCCACGAATCTGTTTGTTACAACAATCTATCTATCTTACTGTAACAACCACTTCATTACTATCCATTGTAGAAAGATAATCTAATGCATGGAAATAACGGAATGCATAACGACCTGCATGTTTTGGTGCATAGAATCGACATGTCAATTTTCGGAACTTTTCTGAGTTACTTGTCATACGGGTATAATGAAGCTTACTAACATGTCGTTGTGTGATAGATTTGGATGATTGATACTGGAATACTTTGAATAGACCTAACCAATCATCAGGCTTGTAATCAGCTTCTCGAATCATAATTATGACTTCCACTTCACTACCTGGATTCGTCACAGCAGGAGTAGCAGTGATTGAAGGTGTAATCGGAACAATTTGCATACTACTTGGAGCAAGTGAATCATCATAGAACATCATTCGGTTAGGTTTGAGAGGAATCTCTAATGGAGGTCGAATCGGTTCAACTGGTGTCGGACGAGGTTCTGGCCGAAGTGGAGGAAGGAAGCTGAGAAGAGAGCGTTCTTGGCGTGTCTTCTCGACAGGGGCTGATTCAAAAGCTTCCAGGATGCGAGGATGGTCAGGGAGGGGATTAGGAGCAGACTCATATCGATCAGATTGGATCTGGAGTTTAGGTGGCGATGGTACCAGAAGCGGTGGAGCAGCTCCTGGAGGCTTTCCCAGTTTCTCTATAGGTCTCAGGGGGAGTTGTTCAGGAAGCAAATCTGGCTTTTCCAAGGGTCTGATAACAGGATTCTCCGCTGGTTTCTCTATAAGTTTCTCCACAGGTTTCTCCACAGGTTTCTCCACAGGCTTTTCCACAACCTTCTCCATAGGTTTCCCAACTCCTTTTCCAACTGGCTTCTCTGTCTTTGGCAACGCTTTTACTCCCATCTTTGGAGCAGGCTTGGTCACCACAACAGGCTTCACAGGATCTTTTGTCGCTTGTGGCTTTGGAGAGCCTTTCCCAACTACAGACTTTGTTGCATGCTTTCCAGATTCCTTTGTAACAGGATACTTTGTAACTGGCTTAGCTACGAAAGTTCTCGTACCAGCATTGGAATTCGATGTGGGAGGAGGCACTGGTTTTGAAGTGGGCTCTGATCCCGCTGTACCTTTCACTGCCCTCTTCGGCTTCACAGTTAAAACAGGAGCAATCTTGTCACCACTTATTGTTGAATCAGATCCAGTATTCGTTCCTCTATGAGCTTGATCTGCTTTTCGCGAACGAGGATTTCCATGCTTTCGTCTCTCATTTACAGGTCGAAGTAGGACTGGCTGCGTATTGACTGAAGAAAATATCTTGTCCTTATCGTCCTCTACATCTTCATAACGTTCCTCTACAAAGAATAAATAAATGACACAAAACGTACTAGCAGTAGATATAGTCGATTTCTTTGGCTCATTTCCGATTCCAGGTCGCATTTGACGCATAGAAGAAGAAGAAGTATTATCAACAGACTAGAATGAACTCACTCATCAGAACCAACATGCGAATATTTGCAAGCTGCTCCTCTAGGACAGCTTCCAGAAAAAAGCATATCCCGACACAGCTCTCGATCCATGGTTCTTGAAGGGAATAATCTCTGACTCAAACGGCGTTTCGGTTGCAAGCAAACTCGTCATGTCAGCTCGAAAGAAGGTTTTAGTTGGAAGTGATGTGTATTTAAATGTCGGAATAAACAATTCCGTTGACTCTAGGTTTATGATCTGAATGAGATGAATGATTACCTCTATAGTATTGATTTTTGAGTAATCTAAGTCGCAGATATCGGATTTGGGTTGTTCCATACTGGAGTTGAGATCAATGGTTAGTCTTGATAAGAGGGATCATCCATAGGAGTCGAATATTCGTTTGGTGAAGAAATGGGTATTGGCAAGGGAGAGCCGAAGCAAGCAGGAGGTGCTAGATTCCGAGAGAGTATCAATATGGGAATGACTTATTTCTCAAATGCAGAAATTGATCGGAAGATTGATAACTTGCGCGATATCTATCGAGGAGATCAATATCACGTTGTTCTTAAGTAGTCTTGGTTTTAAATTGGAATTGTAGAAACTGTAACCACTTTTCAAATGATTTATGCATTGCTTTACTTGACACACCGATTCCTTCCTACATTAATCGGTGTGCTACCATTGCTTCATGGTTTTCATGTCTGTTCCCACGACCAGAAGTAGAAAAGGAACAAATTAAACACTTTTCGGGTCATGGAAACCGATTGGATAATCGAAAACATTCAGCTGACACTAACACTGTATGAACAGTTTTGTACTGTTATCTGTAGACTGAGTATCAACGACAAATGCGTATCAAGGCGTTATCTAGAACATACAAGATCTTGTTCCAACAAACATCCAAGTTTGAAATCTTTACACGTTTGTCATCTACCGAATCTTCTTTCTCCAGTTCTGCTACCATACCATCAAATTCATCATCAAGAATGGACTTCCGTGGAGGAAGATCGCCTCGCAGCTCTAATACCTTACGACTCGTTAAGAAAGGCAGGTTAATATTAAATGCCATTTCTTTTTCCAGCAGTTCATCCACATACTCATCCATGTGAATAATCTTCCATCCCTCAGGAGTATTTAGTCGGAGCTTACGGTAGTCACTGTAATAGGGTTCAAGGGTTTTATAAATGAGTTCAGGAGAACCCACAAGTCGCAAGTAAAACATACCCAAAGCTGTAACATATCTATTGTTCACTCTTCTGCTTTACGAACTACTTAAAGTCTTCATTATTGATGAATTCGAGAATAATCTCCATTTCAGGGCCAATCTGCAATAACTTTAATACTAAACAGATAAAATTGGTTGGCCGAAAGACACAGCTATATGCAGAACCGACATGGTCGAGTTCCATGGCTCGATCAATGATTGTTAATGCTGACAGTCCAAAACACTGTTCTTTCCAATAATCGCATTCATAGATTTTGTCTCGCAGAATCTTTTCGATCTATTTGTCATCACTTCTCCAAATCTCAAACCAAGTACTGAGGATTCTGTCCATGAGCATTTCCCGCCTCTCGAGCAGTAGCATTTGCCATTTGAAGAAAAAGAGGTGATGATAACAGTTAATTGTATTATTTTCAATGCAGAACTCTGACGGATCTTATCGCTTTCAAGTGTTGAAGCGAATCGAACACATACTGATGTAGTATTCGTGAGAATAGATTATGGATAGACTTGCAAAACAAGCTGTAAATTATGATTGTAACAGACTCTACGCTGAAGCACTGACGTTATATGGGGTCTGTTGCACTCTTCTGAATGCAGAGATTACCGTATATCTCTTGGATTAATCCCATAATAGGCATGGAATCCTTGTTGTGATGAGTCTGTGAAATTGAAACTTATGAATCTTCGAGCCACCTATAATCACAGAATGGACCGGATTCGAGAAGATCAATTGTCTTCAGTGTCTACTGGATGCAGTGTAATACTTCCAATGAATTACTATGGTAGTTTGATTCTTCGTTCTTTGATGTATCATCTTTCAAGGTGATTGATGTCCATCTTATATTATTAGGATGATATTTAGAAGAGAAAATTGTCAACTACTGTGTTTGATATGATGCATCGGCGAGATCCGCTCATATTTCAAGTAGGCTGTATTGAGACTATCGAATATAGATGCGTAAATTATTGGAAGAGCTCAAAGGCAAGTCGATTGATGGTAATCTACTGATTCCAGAGTGTATTTTTCATTTGCAACGGGTTACAATTCCTCTCTTCAATGAGAAAATGATTCTCTTCCGAACGCTCAGTTCGATGTCATTTGGCTCTCAGTCATCTTCTTTTCTCCAATCTGCAGAATTAATATTCACTGCATTAAATACATTCCGAGTAGACTCGTTTTCTTTTTCTGATTCTCAGAATGTGTGTGCATTGCGGCTTCATTATACTTGTGAAGGCAAGCCTATTACGTATATTCCGACAAGAAGAGGACTAGCACTGTCTCAACGAAACTTGGAACTTGGCACTATAGCTGATGAGACTTGTCTTTCTTCCTCGTATTGTTTGATACAGGCTTACAATTAGTGACCTTCTTTCTTATCGAAGAGAACTGATTGATGCACTTAAAACTCTTCTTTCTATTCCTGCATTTGAGCTATTTGCTAATGAAGAAGTAGAAATAAGATACTGACTTTATTGTAGAGAAAGCGGACGTCGGAAGAGGTGGAAGAGGGTCGACGAATTCTTGCAGCAATGAGTGACATTCGGACGATTGTTAGCGATGTGTTTATGCCAATTGTTCTTGCCGATATCCAGTATCTTTCTTCAGTTTATTTGGATTATCGGAAAGGAATTTGCTTGAATGTGTTCTTTGTTTGTTCAAAACGGCCTTTCGGTTTCTATTCATTTTCTCGAGTGGAACGAATGGGCTGGTTTCTCCGTATTTATTATACTGTCCTAGTCCTAGTATCGGGACTAACAATCTTCCTTACTGTGAAGATCAGCAATCTCTCCAATGAGATGTATGAGATTGATGATTGTTTTTTCCATTAGGAACATTGCCCATTCTTCTGAGTCTACCAGGAATATTATTCAAGAGAACATCAAGTCGTCTTCTCTATCAGAGATATCAGTATCGTCTTTGGATCCAGAGAGTACTGAAGTGAGCGAAATGGATGCAGCCATGCACTTCATTGACTTTCAGAAACCGAACTGGTAGGATTTCTATCATTGAATGATGAATAGGATTGACCTATTCGAGGTAAGAAAGAAAGTTCTCGGAGAATTGTATTTAGAGTAATGATTCTGGTTTTATGTCATATGTAGAGATACGCAAGACCTATTTCCTATTGAAGGAAAAGAGTAAGTGATTCTGTCTTTTTCTGATCTAGCCCCAACTATTCTGATGTTAACCTTCTTGACACCAAACAAGGTTACTATATTCTTCTTCTCCATAATGTGTGCTACGATTTTAATACAAATGGATTGAACATTTATGTGAGGAACGAGAAAGATGTCAGTTTATCTGCAATTCCCAAGGGTATTCTTGGAAATCATTTGTTACATAGTGTTTCCATCGGGATGGAACTTCAAGTTACGTACAAAAGAGTTCCCAAATTATCCTACAACCATTTCCACTCCGAACAGTTATATGTTGATTCCTCATAGTGCACGTAACATTGCTCACTATATGGAGGTGTACAATATCATTTATCATATCCTGCATCAACCCCATCGCTTTCCGAAAGTGAATTCTTTCTTGCATTTTGATTTGTAGATTGATATGATTTTCTATCCAACTATGGAAAATAAGCAGATCTATCTATGGATCAAAGAGTATAAGGAAATTGGTTTATCTGTCTTTCCTTCAGCTCACAAGTTTGATAACATCTTTCGTGAAGTCATGATTTCAATGTCTACTGATAATCAACTATGTTTTCGTCGACTTGTTATTTCCTGCGAAAGAAGTAATTTCTAGATTGCACCAAGTCGAATGAGCTATCTCTTCTATGGAGGTATCTTCATCTCACCCACTGAAGTCGAGACTGTTCGCGCTGCTGCCTACAAGTACTACCATCTGGATCCCACTCGACGATCTGGAACTCTTCCTCATGTGATGATGATGACTCGATCCAAGGTCGCTGGTAATCTGCCTGGACGACGCATAGCCAATCAAGATGAACTTTCAATGTATTTGCGACGAGGAAAAGTATAAGAATGAGGGGATGATGAGGATGTAGAAATGGTTGTTCTCGGAAGCAGCTATGGAATTACTGACACCAGCAGAACAAGTGGAAAGAATGTTGAATACAGATGTGTTAATTGGTGTTTTAGGATCAGGTTTTGCGAATAGTGTTTTTATGTTGCCTGGAAGTGTAGCTGTATCTTTTTCGCCTCCATTTGTTGGTGGCTTCTTTTTCAGTACAATGGCAGAATATAGTCAGATTCGGTATATTCCTGTATTTAACTATAGTATTGTTCCTCCAAAGGAATGTAATAGATTACTTGGAGTGTATGGAGAGATGAAGTCAGATTCTGAATACTGTCTGTCTACCCTCTATACTTCAGATATCTACTTTAATATCGGTACTGTATCAAGTATTCTACGTCAAGCGTTAATTCATCTGCGTATTCATAAGTTCCATACCCAGTGAAGTGTCTCAAAGTGATCGATCATGTTTCTTAGAAATGAGGTCAAAACAAACAAAATAATCTGGTACTCAAGTTAGAATTGACAATCCACATAAAGGAACTCCTTAGAAGTAGAGCTTCTTGAAGAGATAAGCAACTCCAGCCTTGGTCTTCTCCTTCTCGTTCTCATTCTGCTTCAAATAACTGCTAATTATCCATAAAACACATTGCTTACCTCTCCTGGAAGGTCTTGGCAATTGTCTTCAAAGCAGCCTTCTTCTCAGCAGCTTCTACTCCCTCCTTGGGAAGAGCACTGAAGTCATACTCCACAGTGTATCTAAGGATCAACAAACGAGTATATGCAAACCTTGTAGGCATGAAGTGCTGGAGATTCATCACCTTGGTAAAAACCTTCATCTGGGTCTTCTTGTTGATCTTCTTCTCGTCCATGGCTCGAACAACCTTGCGAGGAGGACGCTCAACACCCACAACGACAGCATGAGGGAACTTGTGCTTGTCGTTGGCATTCTCGTTCACCTTCACAATGACAGCCTTCTTACCGGCATACTTGCCAGAGAGAATGACCACAACCTTTCCGGGCTTAAGACACTTCACCATCTACATAACAACAAATCGTAAACTATCTACTGCACAATAATGTCACTTGAGTAGAGAACTCTGAAGCAAAAACAGCCATCATTTCAATTCCGCGGTTATTCGCGCTTTCCTTGGAAAATCAGAGTATATCCAAACAAACACTAAAATTAGATTACAAACAAAGAAACGGGAGAGAAGGAGATTTCCTTTCTATTTAGAATGGGGGGATCCAGTTGTTGAGATCCAGAAGCAACAGCCAACACTCTATGAATCAGAGAAAGACAACGAGCCCAAACTGTAAAGGGATATATATCGTCTTATTCGGTTGAATTAACTTGTTCTACACTTACAAACGAACACAAATACATACAAATAAACATTCGCCTACGACTAGAACATTACCTTTCATGGAAGACCAATCCAAACTCACCATTTGAATCTACTTGACTAATACCACCCAAAACCTACCTTATCAGATTGGTTTGTAACTACAACTTGAATTGTTGTCATTTCCATTTTGTGAATTGGTCCACTCACTTCATAGTAGCCACAAATTGCACTCTTCATAGTATCCTAAGAATTACACGATTCTTCTCGTCTCACAGTTACTACAATAGGAGTACTATTTAATCCAATTTCCTGGTGACCTGGCGCAGTAAAGTGAATTCCAAGGGATCCGATAGAATCACCTTCAATAATACGACCTTTCACAATTAGAATATGACTTAACTTGCTTCCTGGTTGCAAGTGAATGCTTCTATAGTCGACCAACAGATTCATCTCTACGATGTACAGGAGTTAAAGACAGTATCCATCTTCTCCTTCGCCGATTCCATAAGGAATAGAGAATGGATCATCATAGGTGTAGAGAGACGATTTGTTAAAGTTGTGTTTATCATATATGAATCACTGTTGAGTTGGAAACGTGAAAAAGCTAAATCAAAAGGTTTGATCGATTCAAAGCTATTTCATTACCCTATCGATGGAAGTACCTTAAGTTGGCTGATGCGACAAACTCCATTAGTGAATTGTTATATACAACGGATACACGAACACTAGAATCAAGAAAGTCATACAATAAGACTTATGGTTACCGATTTCTCGAACCAATTTGGAATACCGTAATGATCGTGTTGTCATAGGTTTCAACTCAAACGAGACTCTCTGAAATAAATAGAAAATCAGAATAGTACCCGAATTCCCATAACAGATTTACCATTCTCCTCAGGATTGACTGGATCCAGCGATTCCTTATTGCGTTCTGTTGAAATAATTGTCTAAATGAAATCAAAGTATCAAACACACTTCAATTGCTTGGATCTGAATCGTTGTTGATGAGCAATTTTGGATGACAACAGCGAATTTCACTGTTTCACCTATAAATACTTGGCAACTACACATAAATGAGAGAAAACAGAAGAGACGTAGCCGAATCATCAATCAAAAAGCCAGAAGAGAGTCCCATGTCCGTTGCACAAATTCCCATGTTTGGAAGACGACGTACTAGAGAATCACAATCAGTTCTATTAGCTACATAGAACAGTTACAGGTGAGGTTCGTTTACTCATATTGCAACTTCCAAGTCAAAAGAGAAAGGAATAAAGGACTGCGCCATAGACTCGATTTTCGGCGACTGAATTCAAAGTCTATTTATCAATGCCCAAATAACCCTACAGTTTTGCCTACTTTTTACGCCTTTCTATCCTCCTAATCTAAAGACCATTCGAAGAGTAGTAGAAGCTTCTCATTGAGGTGATCTAAAATGCATGGAATTCGATTAATTATTCTTTTGTGCTGTCTTGTGTATGTTTCTTGTGGTGATCCAAGTGAGAACGATGCTTCTCCTTCCAGTTATAATGCATTTGATCAGACAATTGATGCAGAGATAATTGAAGATAGAAATGTTATTCGCTGTACGTTGTTTTTGTCATTCGTGACATGAAGGGAGCATGAAGGATGAGGGCATTGACAAGTTTATATCTATCTATGGGAAGGATTTAGGTTCTTTTAAAGAGTTGGAAATAGAAGGTTGTTTTTGGTGTCTGTGAATGAAGACTAGGACTGACAAACAAAGCAGCAGAAATTCTTCTAGATGCCATTTCTGACGCATTCGAAGTTTCTAAGTGTTCTCTGACTTCTGTGGCGTTTAAAGGTATTCAGGACCGTTTTTGTCCTAGCATGGAGAGAAAAGAAAAGAAGAGACCTTGTAAAATGAATCGTGAAGTGATATTACGGCGATTGGCAACAACTTTTTCAAATTGTCCACTTGAGTCGTTTTCTATTGAAGCAAACGCCTTTTCGGCAACAGCTATCATTGAACTAGCTCAGAATGTGTCTTCTGGTTTATTTCCTTCTCTTTCTCTCTTGAACGTTGATGGTATTCCAAAGTATGTGTTCTAATATGTAGACAACAACTATAATTATGATAACATCGCTCTTCCAAAACTTGTTCGTATTGTGAATGAGATGCCTCGAGGAATCGAGGTTCGTTCGTTCTATGTGGATACTGAAAGTAACTTAATGAAGAGAAGTGAACGATAGATGTGATTAAACACAATCATGGCGATGATACTCCATTTCGATACAATTTCGATGATCGTTATCCTGCTGAGTGTCAGTTCTATTGTATGTGATGAAGTGCTGGTTCATAGGTAGCCGAACCTATTAAGGACGAGGAATTCGAGATTTTGATCAAGTATCAACCATGTATCTATGCAAATTCTCTTCTCGCTCATGGAACGAGTCGAGGTTTGCCTTGGGTAAATTATATGACAATCATGTTCGGGGAAGCCACTTTTGTGAATCTCAAGAATATGGAGATTTTTGGGAATGACCTTTATAAGGGTGACGTGGATGCATTGATGGCTACTTTCACTGCAGAGCATCTTCCTGCACTCCAGTATCTGGATATGAGTTGTATGTGTCGTTGTGAGGTCTGATGGATAGCAAACGGCTTGAAAACCTTTCATATCTCCATTGATATGACACATTCTTTAGAGAAATTAATGTTAGATTGTAAGTATCAGTGAGAGATGTGATTTGAAGCTAATGAGTTGACTTCAATCATAATTGATGATGGAGCCCTACCCAACCTCCATTCATTGAAATTAGGATGTAGTGATGAAGGCGAGATGTGATGAGTTAGATAATCATTTAACAGAATTCGTAGTTGGTGATAATGCTATGCCCAATCTTCAGAAACTTTATCTGGATAGTTGGAGTGCATGAATAGTGGTTATTGATAGACAATCAAATCCAACTTGATGTTGTAAAGCGTGTTGTGAATGCTCCATTTTCGAAGTCCTTGACAATTTTGTCTCTTTTCCGTGGAAATCAAGAGAGAGGATGATTCTGTAGACAATCCAAACATTGCAGAAAAGGCAGACGAATTTATCAACATTTTTACAGAAGCAATTAAAGCTCATCGATTCGAGAATCTTAAAATGCTATATTTGGGACGTAAGAGAAGATAGCAAGTATGAATGATAGAATGTGGATTGAAACAATATTGTAAGGATCTCCAAGTAGTTGCTAAGGAGAACATACCTACATTGAAACATATTACCTGCTTTTAAGTGTGGCTGAACGTGATTGCATTGTTTGTTATGGAACCATTTTCAGTTGGAGATAGAGTAGCCGATGGTGCTGGATATACAGGTTTTGGAGTGATACAAGGCTAATTTGTAGGAACAGTGGCATACATCGGACCCATCTGTTTGTCGAAGCCATCGATTGAATGGATCGGAGTGATATGGGATTGTGATGGTCGTGGAAAGAATGACGGGTCGTTAGAAGACGTGACAGGGATTCACAGGTATTTCACATGCAGAGAGAACGGTGGATCCTTTGTTCAGGCTTCAAAACTTCATCGACGGTATTCTATACATGAAGCGTTTGTGAAGAAGTCATGGTTCTGAATTTCGTTGATTTTTAGATATAAGCAAGAGGGAAAGGAGTCTTATCATTCATCAGAACAAGTGGGTCGTTTCCAATTTGTTGGATTTGATACCATTGCAGAGTTACAGAAGCAAGAATGTACCCGGACTGCTGATCTTAGTAATATGTTTATTTCGGACTTTGGAATTTGTGATTCGTTACTCCTGAATCTGGAGAATCTGAACCTAAGTTGGAATCAAATTGTGGATTGGACTGTGTTCATAACAATCCTCGATTC
>JABLTK010077348.1_pt1 | contig 12350 bp, 10 predicted proteins | sample 7160131 | NCBI WGS metagenome assembly JABLTK01 (sample SAMN14651221, study PRJNA627086) | human gut metagenome | isolation source: feces | host: Homo sapiens
AATTGCTTATTTATTGGAATATTAACATTTATATTGCTTATATAGGAATTAAAAGTATTTTTTATATAAAATCAAACGCATTGTAGATATGGGCTTTATCTAAAAGACACGAATTTCCGACCTCCGCTAATTGTGCATGTTCCCATAAAACGTTTGACAAAAAGAAAAGTCCAGGTAGGTTTTACCCGATTATTATGTCTTGGGAACGTTATAAAAAATATTATCTGGGTCTCGAAAATATGGGATTCGGGCTGGACGTAAGCAGAGTCGATTTTGACGACGCTTATTTGGCTTCAATGGAGGCGCCTATGAAAGAGGCGTTCGCGTCGATGGTTGCGCTCGAAGGCGGGGCGATAGCCAATCCCGATGAAAACAGAATGGTGGGGCACTACTGGCTCCGCGCGCCCGAACTTGCGCCGACTCCCGAAATAAAGGCGGAGATCGTCGAAAATATCGACAAAATAGAAAACTTTGCCAAGAAAATCCACGGCGGCGAAATATGCGGCGCCGACGGAAAATTTGAAAATATCCTGTGCATAGGCATAGGCGGATCGGCCTTGGGGCCGGAGTTCGTTTCCGAGGCGCTCGGCTGCCCGAAGTCGGATAAGATGAAGGTGTACTTCCTTGATAATACCGACCCTGACGGATACGATTTGGTGTTTGACAAGCTTGAAGGCAAGCTCGGCAAGACGCTCGCGATAGTGACCTCCAAGTCCGGCGGCACGCCCGAACCGCGCAACGCAATGATAGAGGCGCAGGCGCGCTGGGAAAAGGCGGGGCTCGATTTTGCGAAGCATGCAGTGGTGACGACCGGCGTTGGAAGCAAGCTCTACAACTACGCTAAGGAGCGCGGCTTTTTGGAATTTTTCCCGATGTGGGACTGGGTCGGAGGCCGCACGAGCGAATTTGCGGCAGTTGGATTGCTGCCGGCCGCCTTGCAGGGAATCGACATAAGGACAATGCTCAAGGGAGCCGCGGAAATGGACGCCGCAACGAGAGTGGCGGATATGCGCAAAAATCCGGCGGCGATGCTTGCTCTCATGTGGTACAAGTGCACGTCCGGGAAGGGATTGAAAGACATGGTTATCCTTCCGTACAAAGACAGGCTGCTACTATTTTCGAGATATTTGCAGCAGTTGATAATGGAGTCGCTCGGCAAGGAGCTCGACTTGTCCGGCAAGAAGGTGGAGCAGGGCATTTCCGTATACGGCAACAAGGGTTCCACAGACCAGCATGCGTATGTGCAGCAGTTGCGCGACGGCATAAACAACTTCTTTATAACGTTTATTGAAGTGCTCAAAGACCGCAACGGCGACAGCCCCGAGGTTGCGTCGGGCGAGACGAGCGGCGACTATCTCCAAGCATTTTTGCTAGGCACCCGCGAGGCCATATCCGCCAAGGGCAGGGACTGCATTACAATTACCGTAAGCGAAGTTTCGCCGTATTCCGTAGGCGAGCTGATTGCGCTTTACGACCGCACTGTCGGCCTGTATGCGAGCTTGATTGGCATAAATGCGTACCACCAGCCCGGGGTTGAGGCCGGAAAGAAGGCGGCTGGCTCAATATTGGCAATGAAGGCGAAGATAATGGAGAAGCTTTCAGATACCGCTCTTTCGGTCGACGAAATTGCGCGAGAAATAAATCTTGAAAATGAAAAAGAAATAGTATTTAAACTACTAATACATCTTGCATCGAATCCGTCGACGGGGGTTGTTTCTTCCGGTGCCGGCTTTGATAAGAAATTTATCAAAATCAAATAGCAAACCGATTATTCTCTACTCCAAAATATGAAAGCAGTATCCATCTCCCTAAAAATTTTGGCGATTCTCGCCGCATGCTTCTGTGTATATGCGTGGCTCGATACACGCGGAAAGGTAAGCAGCGCGGAAGGGCTAATGAAAGACGTTCCCGGTGCGACTTTGCAGGAAAAATCCTCGAATATTCCCGGAATACTTTCTGAAAAAGCCAAGGTTGAAAGCAGCAATAAGGCGTTTAGGGCAAGCGTAAGCTCCCTTGAAGGCAAGCTGAAAAGTGCAAATGACGAACTCGAAAGCGAGCGCGTTAAGAATATCAAGGTAAACTCTGAGCTCACAAACGTAAAAGGGCAAGTATCTACTTTGACTGCAAATGTTGCGAGCTTGAAGGGGCAGATTGCGCAAAAGAATACGTTAATCGAACAGTATACCAAGGAGCTTGCCGAAAAGAACGCGATGCTCGCCAACAACAACGAGACAGACGCGCTCAAAGAAAAGGTTGCAACTCTCGAAGCTCAGCTTAAAACCAAAACCGACGAGCTTGCCGAAGCCAATAAAAAGGCCAAGCTGATGGAGATGGCTGAAATAGTCGAAGTTGTCGAAACCGATGCGAGCGGCAAAAAGATCAAGAGAAAAATAGTAAAGACACCCTATGTTCCGACTGGCGACATTGCAACAGTCATTGCGGTAGACCAGGAAAATGGCATGGTAAGCATCAATCGCGGCGGGAAAGCCGGTGTTAAAGAATCGCAGAAGATACTTCTCAAACGCGAAGGCAAATTGGTTTCTGAGATACTCATTACCGCCGCGAAAGACGATCTTGCGGTGGGGCTCATAAACCGCGATGTTGCGATTCCCGAAACGATAGAGGTCGGCGATTTGCTCGAGCTTGCAGCTCCCCAACAGGCTTCTGAATCGGCTCCCGCGAAGACTCCCGAATCGGCTCCCGCAGCGGCGCCTGCGGCGGATTCCGAAGCTGAACAGGCTCCTGCTGAGGCGTAATTTATACTATGAAATATTTGATAATATTTTCGTTTTTGGCATTGTTTCTGAGTGGTTGCGAATCGACGGAAACGAAGACGTTGCCGACGCGCGAGACGGGCGACAGCGAATTGCCGTGGGGGCGCCCGGCATCATGGGAAGGCGGGTTGCCTGGAATGGGCGGCATAGGCACTCCCACGAGATATTAAGCTTTTATCTTGCGGTAGAAGCTTTGCGCAATGCGGCGAAAATAGAATAGATTTAGGCGGCGGATTTATTTCCGCCGTTTTTTTATGAATGGCGGCCGAATTTCGCATAAATATTTCATTTTGGCATTGTTTCTGAGTGGTTGCGAAACGACGGAAACGAAGACATTGCCGACGTGCGAGACGGGCGACAGCGAATTGCCGTGGGGGCGCCCGGCATCATGGGAAGGCGGGTTCCTGGAATGGGCGGCATAGGCAATAAAAAGAACTTTACCGGAGCGGAATTATTTATTGGTAAATCGGGTTCGGTGAAGCTAAAAAAATGCAGGCGTTTACGCAAAATAAATAATTGGCAACTATTAAAATAGTATGGAAATTGCGCGCCGCGCAGACGTCTCGGTAAATCGGCATTTTATTGTCGGGGTGCGAGATTTAAAGAAAATAGTTAAGGCAAATGTATTAGGTCTTAAAAAGCGGAGGTTCCCTTTAAGATAAAGGCAAAAAAATTTTGCCGCTGTGCGCTTATGGAATTTTATAATATGGAATATACTTAAAACATTGAGAAACTCTGGCAGCATAGTGCGCTGTCATTTAAAATTACCCGTTAAAAAACTCTGCGAAAACAGTTAAAAATAAAAAACTTTTCCACGCTGCAATTTCTTAGGGAGAGCGTTAAAATAGAAAGCCGGGAGGTACAATGTTAAGACATTGCCCTGACAAAGAAATCGCGCATTACAGCTTCGTCGTTTGTGTCGGGAGAAAGTAGAGCTTCAAATGCGGCGGCAATCCGCATTTGCGAGTCGAGCAGCTTTTTTAGCGGTATTCTCGCGGCAATTGGCGCAAGTTTTGAGCCTGCATACCACGGATTTTGGGAAAATACGTTATAAGGGGATTTTTCTTCACAGCCTGCGAATGCTTCGGAATACTTGGCGCCCGCCGCTTCTATTGCGCCTCTCGGTTGAGGTTCCGCGCGCTTTGATATCTCGCCAGAGTCCATCAGGGCTCTAAGCTGTATTAGTATTGAATTTTGCTTCTGTATTGCGGTTATAATTGGCCTCGCAGAAGCTTTCTTATTCGCAAAAAAGTATCTTTTTAGCACTGCCAGTGCAGACTCAAGATTGCCTGAATAAAATGCGTTTGTTATGTCGAAGAAATCGCTCTCGCCAAAAATCGGCACCATTTCCGCTACGTCTTTTTGCGTTATTGTGCCTTTAAAATTCACGTATGCGGCGAGTTTTTTGACTTCTTGAACGCACATTCTCGGGTTGCATGCGACAATAGAGGCGAGGGTTTCGGCGGCGCCGGGTTCAAATCTGATGCCGAGGGCGGCTGATTCGTTTCTTATCAATTCGGAGCAGGCGGATATTGGATCTTTCGCCTGAAAGTCCTCGCTTTCTGCAAAGGCGGAAAACTCCTTGAAAATCTTGCTTCTTCTGTCGACAGGGGAGGCGTTTATAACAACAACCGCATTTTCAGGTGACAGACTTTTTAAATAATCGACAAGCTTTGTGAGAGTAGTTGAGACTTCCTCGTTTTTTAGGATTTTTGCGTCGCCAAAAAAATTTGCGTTGCGCAGCCATACGTATTTTGCACCGCCGAATAGCGGCAGGGTAGCTGCGGCCTGCAAAGTTTGAGCGCAGGCTTTTGCGGCGTCCTCAGCTTTCTGCGAGGCGCCGTCGATTACCTCTTTGGACATATCGTCCAGCGCGTCTTTTGAGAGTTCCTCGAAAATTTCGCGCGCGCGGTTTGCAGCGATAAAATCGTCGTCGGAGGTTATGAAATATGCCGCTTTTTTCCCCATGGCTTTCAAATTCTTTCCGTGAGATTGTTTTGTCAACATTAACTTTTATGTTGAACTCTTTTATTATTATTCATAAAACAAGTTTTTTCCAATAAATACCAAATAATCTGATGGAGGAATATATGCGCAAATATGTTGCGATTGCTTTATTATTGGGGGCGGCGTTTCCCGCGTTCGCCTCTATTCCTGAATCGTACGATGTGAAAATTTGGGATACCTATCCCATAAAGGAAAGTCCGCAAATATGGGAGAAAATTCCGCCGATACTTAAAGAGGCGAGCTGGATTTGGCCGTTTCCTTCCAATTATCTTGATATCGTAAATTCCTACGCGCTTTTCCGCGAGACTTTTGATCTTTCCTCCGTGCCGGAAAAAGCAATTATGTACATAACTGCCGACCAAAAATACAGGCTGTACGTCAACGGCAAATATATATGCAACGGCCCTGCCCGCGGATTCCAAAAGTCGTGGCCATACGACGAAGTCGACATTGCCCCGTATCTAAAAAAAGGCAAAAACGCAATAGCTGTGCGCGCCTACAATGTTGGCAGAAACACTTTTTCATATCTGACTGCCGGTGTTGCCGGTGTCTTGTACGGGGTCGATTTGGGAAACGGCAAGAAAATAGTTTCCCGAAAAAATACAAAGTGCATTCGCCAGGACTCCTGCGACAGGGACACCGTTGCATACTCTATGCAGCTTAACAACCAAGAGCACATCGATATGCGCAAGGAGCCCCTCTCCGACTGGACTTCCCCCGACTTTGACGATTCCGCCTGGAGCACTACTGAAACTGCGAGAAGGTGGGACGCTATGCCGTATTACACCTACGAGCCGCGCTTTACGCCGCTCGGCGAAAGCCGCATTCTTCCCGCGCCAAAACTCATAGGCGAATCTTCCGGAAAGGCCTTTTCGGAAAGCGAGCGCTGCCGCAACATAAATGCCCTCATTGCCCGCGAGGATTGTTCACACCGCACAGCGTCTTCAAACTCTGAATGGATAAAAGTTCCGCCGACTCCGAAAGGCGAATTTCGCAGTTACCTATTCGATATGGTAAAGATAGTTGTGGGGGTTCCGATTCTCGAAGTCAAAGGGGCAAAGGGAGGCGAGATAATCGACATGACCTTCTCGGAAACGGTCTCGGAAAAGATGGAAGTATCAAACCAGTACTTGACGCATTGTGCTCCAGCGATGTCGAACCGCATGATAGCCCGCGAAGGCTCCAACCGCCACGAATACTACCACCCGATAGGCTCGCGCTACATGATGCTGAGGGTTCGCGCAAATCCGGATTCGGAGCTTGAAATAAAGCCGTCCTTCAGATGGGAGGCGTATCCGATAGGGCGCGACGGGAAATTTGAGACTTCCAATCCGCTTGCCGACAAAATATGGAAGGCGTGCGAACAAACGCAGAGAGTGTGCTCGCTCGACACATACGTCGATACTCCGTACCGCGAGCAGGCGCAATGGTGGGGCGACGCGCGCGTCCAGGCTTGGAATACTTTTATGCTCGGCGATGATCCGCGGCTTTTGTGGAGGGGAATCCGCCAGATAGCCATGCAGACCGCCCCCAACGGGTTGACATACGGACATTCTCCAACAATGGCGCACCACTGCATATTGCCAGACTATTCCGTCGTATGGATACTGACCCTGTTCGATTACTATTGGCAGACAGGGGATTCTTCCGTTTACGACGATTACGAAAAGACGATAGACGCAATACTCTCATATTTTGACGGCGTGACAAACCCGAATACGGGGCTTGTTTCATACGATCCGCGCTATTGGCTTTTCCTTGACTGGACGAACATACAGCGCAACGGAGAGCCCGCAATACTCAATTTGTGGCTGCTGTATGCGCTCGACGTTACGGCGGACACTTGCGCAAAAACCGGGCGCGAAGGCATGGCGAAAAAGTACTCTGCGCGTGCTGCAAAACTCAGGGAGGCTATCGAGAAAAACCTCGTGGATTCCGACGGACTAGTGCGCGACGGAATTTTGCCGGGCGGCAAACCCAATCCTCTAAAAGGCATACAGGCGCAGGTTCTTGGGCGCATGACAAACCTAAAAGGCTTCGACTTTGAAAAGGCGAAAGATAAGATATTGTTGCCTTTCCTGCGCGGGGAACTAAAAACCCATGCTGACCCGTCGAGCTATTGGCATGTCTATCTATACGACCTCATGATAAACGAGGGATACGGGCGCGAAGTTTACGCCGACATTTTAAGGAAGTGGAAAGATATGGCTGAATTTGGAACGGCGTATGAAGGGTTTAATAGCAAGACGGGAACGTGCTCGCATGCGTGGACGGCGCACCCGCTGTTTTTGATGCCCCGCATACTCGGTGGCATAAAGCAGACTGCGCCCGCTTGGGGCAAAGTTTCGTTCAACCCGCTTTTCATTGAGGACAAGGGCTCGATAGTATGGCCGACTCCCCACGGAAAAATAAAGCTGCAATGGCGCAAGCTTCCCGACGGAACATTTGAAAAGAAGCTCGACTTGCCAGAAGGAATAAAGCTTTCAAATTAGACCTGCGCTTTTTGCATATGGCGTGGCCTGTGAACATCGGGCCGCGCTTTTTTTTGCGAATAATTCAATAAATAACGCCAATATTTGTCGATTTTAGTTGATATTTTTCCTATGATTTATTAAAAAGACAACAGCAAGGCGGATAATACATTTGCCGACTAAAAAAAACAAAAAAAGAGGATAAAAATGAAACAATATCTCTATCTGTCACTCGTGCCCGAAGCTCTCATAGCCTCCAACCTGTCGCCCGAAGAATTCGGAAATTATTACGCGACGGGCGCGTTCAGACGCAACTGCGATCCTGCAATTTTCTTTGAGATAGACCCGAATTTTAAATCCGACTACCTTCCGATAGACAAAATTCCCGAACTCTGCGCGCCACACCCGGACGGCAGGCCGCACAAATCGGTGTGTTTATCCGTTTACAGGGTGCTCGAACACGTCCCGATGTCGGCCTTCAAAAACCTCTATTTGGTTACGAGCGACGGCAAAACGCTTGAGCTCACCGCAAAGCCCTTTGAGCCCGATCCGTCGCGCAAAGTTTACCTTTACCAGGATTTGGCTCCGTGCCGCCCGCGCGTTGCGAGCATTCTCAATCCGCAGGAGTATGTGAAAAGGTTGACTTCGCCGGAGCGGCTTGTCCACTTCAAGAAGATAGCATTCTTCGACATGAAGCTTGGCGATTTGGAGCGCGACCCAGTAAACGGAGATCTTGGAGATTTGCCGTACACTAACCAGCACCACTTGCGCGACTGCCTTGATGTTGTAAGGACAAAGGGCGGCAAGAATAATAAAATTGTGGCAAGATCCATGGGCGAGATTCTATACAGGACAGTCGGAAGCGGCTTTTATGTGGGCGCCGGCGACGATATGCTGGCGTATCCGATGCCGCCGAAGGACGAAATTGAGGCAAACAACTTCCAATGGTTTAAGAGCGCGCAGTTCGGAGGTTGAGCCGTATTGCGGACTTTTTTAATGCAACAATTATCTTGTAAAACAGCCGCCGCGCCTGAAAAGCGCGGCGGCTGTTTTGATGGAGTTTTACTTTTTTAGCGGGTGGCGATTGGGTATTCTCTTTTTCTCTTTCCCCTCCACACACAAATGCGCGCAGAAATTTTTATGGTGGTGTAATCGAGATTTCCGGATTAGATAAATTTTCTTTAGAATTTTTTATGCATTAGGCGCGCTAAATAAAAAATTTTAGCGCCGGCAAATTTTTTACGAAGTATCGCAAATCTAAAAAACTATTGCCCGAAAAGGGGTGAAAGCCGTTGCTAAAATCTTTGCGGAAAGTTCCGGTAAAATATTTTTTAAATTTGCCGAATTGTCGATTGTTTTGAGTTTTTTTATAAGGAGATTTTTTTATCAGTATTTGAGAGTGGCAAACATTTTGGGAATTTACACAGCTAATTTTACAGTCTAAATGTAATATTGCGGTGGGGTCCAGTTCTCTGAGGAGAAATAATGCGTTTTAGAGCGTGTTTGTGCCTTCACATATAGTTCCATATGCGACGGCCACGCTGGATTTCTTGGTAGATTTTTTTATAAGAATATCTGCCAAAATATGGTGATAAAAAATTATAAAAATGCATTTGCGCACTTTTAACGCCCGCAAAAGCTAAGAATGTAAAAACGCGCAGAATATTTTGGTTTTAACTGTCGCATAGAAAAACGTACGCTTTATCTAATGCTGCTTTATTAAAAGAACTCTTACTTACTTCTTTCCCCGCAGTTTTCTTGCGCGTTGAAAGAAGCGGAGCAAAAAAAAGACGAACCGTACGGTTCGTCTTTTTTTTGCGTACTTTGCGGCGTGCCCGCCGCTTTGCCTAAGCTTGCCCAAATTTTGGGAATAGCGCGTAAGCTATGCCTCCTTGAATTTTGATACGAGCTCGTTGATTGTGGCCTTCGCGTCGCCGTAGAGCATGCGCGTATTGGGGCGGAAGAACAGACCGTTTTCAAGCCCGGAGAATCCCGCTCCTTTGCCGCGTTTTAACGCGAGAACAGTTTTCGCCTTATATGCCTCGATAATCGGCATTCCGTATATCGGGCTGGACTTGTCTTCGGCTGCTGCGGGATTTACGACGTCGTTTGCGCCGATTACGATTGCAACGTCCGCCGTTTCAAGAATCTTATTGGCTTCTTCCATCTCCTTCAGTTGTTCGTATGGAACGTCGGCTTCTGCAAGGAGCACATTCATGTGCCCTGGCATTCTTCCCGCGACAGGGTGGATTGCGAAAGACACTTCCGCACCGTTATTTTCGAGAATTTCCGCGAGCTCTTTGACTACGTGCTGAGCCTGCGCGACAGCCATTCCGTATCCCGGAATGAATACTACGCTCTGTGCAGCTTCAAGAATATAGTAGGCGTCGTCGGCGGAGATAGCCTTCATTTCGCCTTCTACCTTGTTTTTAGAGCCTCCCGCCGCCGAGCCGAAGCCCGAGAACAGTACGTTCGACAAAGTCCTGTTCATGGACTTGCACATTATGACGGTAAGTATTACGCCGCTTGCACCTACGAGCGAGCCCGCCACAATGAGTACATTGTTTTGTATTACAAAGCCCGCCGCGCTTGCAGCCAAGCCCGATAGAGAGTTTAGCAGTGAAATTACAACCGGCATATCGCCACCGCCAATCGGCATAACGGCCGCGATTCCGAGCACGAGCGACAGGATAATCGCTGCAACCATAATCTGGTAGGCTGTGCAATAGTCGCCTATTGCGGCAAACGCCACGGCCGAAACGATAGTGAGAACGGCGATTACAAGGTTTACAATTTTCTGTCCGGCATAGATACACGGTTTGCCGGAAATCTTGCCGGAGAGTTTTGCCCAAGCGTAGGCAGAACCTGTGAATGTGACGCCGCCAATGAGGATTGTCACTATTATTGCAGACTTAGCGATAACGCCGGCCGGAATGTTTGCGACACCGTCGTAGTGGTATTCAACCCATGCGACGAGCAGCGAGGCCAGACCGCCGAAACCGTTGAGCAGCGCGACCATTTCCGGCATGGACGTCATTTTTACCTTCTTCGCAACGACAAGTCCAATAACGGCGCCAAGCAGCAGGCCCGCCGCGAGAATAACCCATGTGATTTTATCCGAGGCATCGAGAATTTTATGGTCGAATAAAGTGAAAACGACGGCTACGAGCATGCCGACGGACGAAAGTATATTGCCCTTGCGCGCGGTCTCCGCCTTGCCGAGCATTTTGATGCCGAGAATAAAGATTACTGCGGAGACGATGTAGGCGATGTTTATGATTTGCGGATTCATCGTTATTTGTCTCCCTTCTTCTTAAACATGGCGAGCATTCTGTCTGTGACGAGGTATCCGCCCACGACATTGATTGTGGCCAGAACCAGCGCCGCGAATCCGAGGATAGTCGCAAACATGCTGTTGTCGGTGCCGCCCGTTGCGATTATTGCGCCGACTATCGTGATGCCGCTTATGGCGTTTGATCCGCTCATCAACGGCGTGTGGAGCTGGCTTGGAACCTTGGATATGAGTTCAAATCCAAGGAACACGGACAGCGTGAATATGAATAATAGAAGAATGAGTTCCATGGTTAAAGATAGTTTACATAAAGCGTTCGTCGGTTATTTTGCCGTCGTTGGCAACGACGCACGATTTCATTATCGGGTCCTCCATATTTACGGTGAAGTTCCCGTCTACGGTAAAATGCTCGATGAAGTTGAATACGTTTGAGCCGTACATTTGGCTCGCCGTGGCGGGCACTGAAGCTTCCAAACAAGTGTTGCCTATAATCATGACGCCGTTGGGAGTGATTACGGTTTCGTCCGGCTTTGAGCCCTCGACGTTGCCGCCGCTTTCAACCGCCATGTCGACGATTACGCTGCCTGGCTTCATTCCCGAAACCATTTCCGCCGTTATAATGACAGGCGCCTTTCTTCCGAACAGCTTTGCGGTCGTTATCACGACGTCCGCTTGCGCGCACACTTTCGCCATGCCTTTGCGCTGCAGTTCGATTTGTTCCGGCGTCAGGGCTTTTGCGTATCCCTGTGCGGTCTGTCCTGTTTCGCCGAGGTCGATTTTTATAAATTTTGCGCCGAGGCTCTTTACTTGCTCCTCGACCACCGGGCGGGTGTCGAAAGCTTCAACTCTAGCTCCTATTCTCTTTGCTGTTGCTATCGCTTGCAGCCCCGCGACGCCGACACCTACGATAAAGAATTTTAATGGCGATATTGTCCCGGCGGGCGTCATCATCATCGGGGCGATTTTATTTATGGAAGTGGCCGCCTTCAAAACCGCGCAATATCCCGCGAGGTTTGACTGGGAGCTCAATACGTCCATTTTCTGGGCAATTGTGCTGCGGGGTATCATTTCAAAGCTTGCGGCGGTCACTCCGGCGTCTGCGAAAGCTTTTATCAATTCTTTTTCATTGAACGGGTCGAGGAGGCTCAGGTGGAAAGAGCCTTTCTTGAAATTCTGTACATCGCTTACGGAGGGCTTGCGGACTGACACCACGAAGTCCGCCTCTTTCACGGCTTCGGGGGGGACGATTTCCGCGCCAGCCTCGGCGTACTGCTCGTCGGTGAATCCCGCCTTAATGCCCGCGGATCGGCATACGCGCACTGTCCAGCCGAGTTTCGCGAGCTTTTTTACGTCCGTCGGGGTTGCCGCAACTCGCGTTTCCCTCGGGTCGGTTTCTGCTGATACGAATAGTGTTTTCATTACTATATAGAATGTTGACCCTTTCGAGCGGCAAATCAAACAATTTTTTTAATTAACTGTAAACTAAATTGAAAGGCAATATATCTTGCCGCTATGGTAGGTTTTTGTTATTTGTTATGGTATGGAAAAGTTATTATACATATTGATGTTGGCGGCTTTATCAATGTCCGCATTGTTTTCGGCTGAAGCAGAAAAAGTCTCGGACAAGCCCGCACGGAAGGCGCCGGATTGGCTTATGAAATCCATAATATGCCAGGTGCCGCTGCGCTCGTTTACGCAGGAGGGAACGCTTGCGGCGGCAACGGAAAGGCTCGGGCACCTCGCGGAAGCCGGAATTTTTCATTTTTAGTGAACATTAATACACCACTTGTTTCTTTATCAATTCGA
>JABLTK010000800.1_pt1 | contig 12340 bp, 11 predicted proteins | sample 7160131 | NCBI WGS metagenome assembly JABLTK01 (sample SAMN14651221, study PRJNA627086) | human gut metagenome | isolation source: feces | host: Homo sapiens
CAAGAGAAGTTCTTGACTGCTTTGAATACATGGAGAAAGACACATCCTTGTACTGTTATCACAGTGGCTCATCGTTTGAGTACGATTGTTGATAGTGATATCATCTTCGTTGTTCATGAAGGAGGAATTGTTGCTAGTGGTACTCATGAAGAGTTATTGAAGTCTTGTGATTTCTATGCTAATCTGGTTAAGGGTCAGTAGTCTGCATTTGTTTGTTTGATCATACTTTTTCCTCCCAAACAATGGATTGTTCTGGGACTTTACATTTGGCCTTCTTTGCAGACTATCTATCATCTTCAAGTGGAGAACGACGGTCAATTCTGGAAAGCAAGTCACCATCCGTAATATCGCGAGGGAAACGATTGCATATCAAGCATGAAACGGAAAATGTTTGTCCTAATTTGGAATCTTACTCTTAGTGTTCCATCGCTGAAATGGGTGACTTCTCAAAGTATCTCTCTAGTCAAGAACAACTACGTGACTATCAGACAGGAGAAGTTCGACAGAATCCAAACTTGTTTGGTAATCCTTACCGGAAAGTGGACAAGAAAAAGAACCCTGGGGTTTGAACGAATTTTAGGACTGATCTGTAGTATATCCCTTCATCTGTCGACGAGTGTTATGATATCCTTTGTTCTTCTTGGTTATTAGTCCTTCACAGTACTTGGTGACGATCACTCCGTCTTCTCGTTCGGAGAGAGTCAACAATTACCTTCCTCCAACCGAAAAGGACATCGTTCAGAGCGTTCCAATCGTGGGAATACTTCGAAAGCTCTTCGAAAGGGGCATCCAATGGAGGAAGAGGTTGAATCCGACCAATTACTAGCAGAAAAGGATAGTCCGAAAGAAGAGAAACACCTTGGATCCTATGTCTGGAAAGGAAGTCGCAAAAGCCTTCTTCTTCACTACTTTGTTCAAGTGTGGTCAAAACTCTGTGATCATGAACGGATTGTGTTTGATGAAAAGTTGGAGAATTCGATTCGGCAAGATCTCAAACCAAAATTGAATGACAATGAAATTAGTCTTATCACCAGATATGTAAAGTTACGCGCTCTTTCTCTTATGTGACATATTACTTGTTTGTTTGATGAACAAGTGTATAGATTCCTTATCAAATACAGAAGATCGAAAGATCCAATGGAAATATACAGGAAAGTTTCTTCAAATTGGTGAGGTGATATACAAGAACCCAGTATCAGGAGCAATTCAAGTAGTAATGATATGAATGAATTATTTGAAGACATACGAATGTATCCGAAGAATTACAAAGACTCAGATTGTTGATGGCAATGATTTGTTCTGTAATTAATCATAGGAGTCCTAATCTTACCTATTTTGAAGGGATCGAAGTACAAGGAGCCACATGTGTTACTGATTCATTGCTATCGTCCTGCCTTTGAAACGTATGTTATGTCATTACCTGCAGGTTTTGTTGGTAAATGAGAGTAATACATAGGGTTAGTGGATCCTGGAGAAACACCACTCGATGCAAGTCTTCGAGAACTGAAAGAGGAAACAGGTTACACTGGTACTCATATGAATGTAAGAATGAAGACACTATTTCATCTGTTAGCTGGACTTGTCGATTCCGTATTATTCGGATCCGTGGAAAAGCAATGAACAGCAAATGTTATACATAGTGGAAGTTGACATGGATCGAAAGGAAAATCAGTGTCCTCAACAACATTTGGAGGAATCAGAGGATATTAAGACTGAAATCATTCCAATATCACAACTATTATCTGTAGTTCATGGTATGAATTTCTAGGTCGATAGACTGTAGAGAATCTGGAAAAGGGTCAACTGGTCTCGTCTCCTTTGTATATGTTGTCAATTACATTGAGTTCACAATCAATATTTGATAAGATTGATCAAGTGTTACCATAGTTGCATTCAAATCCTGTTTGTTAACTCTCAATGATTTCTCTCGTTCCCTATGAGCTTTCCTCAGATAGCAGTGAGTCCGAATCAGAGACAAAGGAGGAGAATGTGGAACTAGTGAAAAAGGAGAATGTTTAATATAATCTAGATGTCTAATACATGTAGACAGAAGAAGAAGTCAAGAAGGAAGGAACTGAGAAAGCTAAGATACTCCCTTCGTTTAGTGAGGCTTTTGGAGATACAGAGATCCCTTCATTCATTAGACGAGCCAGAACGGTAATTGGGTTGTCGTCATGATTAGACATAGGAGAAGGATGATTTTATCCATTATTTCAATCTAAATGAGGCTGAAAAGAAGAAGGAAACGGTCCTTTTGAAAATGAGGATTGATGGGTAGAAGGAGGAGAAGGAATTGCGTGAGAAGAAGGAAAAGGAAAGTGAAGAAAAGGCAAAAAAGGAGAAAGCTGAAAGAGACGAGAAGGAACGTCTCCAGCGTGTGCAAGAAGAGAATGCTCTTCGTGATGAAATGTACAAATGTATTATTGAGTGTTACATCATGAATGTAGTGAAACGTGAAGGAAGGGAGAAGATTAAGGAGAAAATGAAGCGACAACGCTTGAATGGTCAATCAGGTATAGGAGAGGATTTCCGTCGGTGGCGAAGTGATGAAGAGATGGTGATGAGACAGCAATACATGTACCTGTGTTTCGAAACAAAACCGATTCACACTAATCAATCTTCACACTTCCAAACAGCTTATCAATGAAGAAAAACGAAGAGATGAAACCAATCGTACCTGTCAAAATAGAGAACAAAATGGAAAAAATGAGTAAATATCCGACAATCTCAACAATGACAAGTACATTATCCAACCTCACCAAAACACTCAAATAATAAAATGCAAATGCAAATGCATAGATTCCAGAAAATCCAGGAGCAATAAAGCTGATCCACCACCAATTGTAATTCTCAGAGCAAAGGATAGAAAAAATGATGACAATGGCAATCTCAGCAGTTACAATAATAAGAAGAATGAGAGTTATGAAGATAAAACGATAAAGAGAGTATCCCTGTCCCATCCAAAGAGATGAAATAAAGAAGAAGAGTTCAACAAAGACCACTCCAAATGGAACTACACCTCCAATTAACATCAGAGGAAGATTACGAAGGTACCATGGTTGAGGAGGGATCTCACGAGGAATAGCTGAAGTAGCAATAGGAACCGCATAAGGCTCTCGTTTGAGACCTAAGGAAGAACCAAGAAGGAGAAGAGGGAAGGCAAGACAGAGCCAGATAAGGAGAAGTTTGATCAGAGAGATTGGTGAGATAGCTGTGATACTGTGATATGAGGTAGCAACAGTATTCTGAATAAGATAAAGAATAAACAGAATACCTATGGATGAGGAGACAAAGGCAATTATACTAGGAACAAGAGTACCAGAGAGTCTTATACTCCATTTAATATGTTTACCTCCAAATGATGAATATAGCCAGGTTGAATAAAAACCATTCACAAATGAAAGAAGAACAAAGAACAATAGAAGAATATTAATAAAACTCCCTCGATTTTCAGGAGAATAAGTACCAAAATAACCAAGTATTATTGCCAATAATAGCGTTCCCAAAATCTGAAGACCAGATCCCTATTTATCAATTTATCATTCAATCCTCACCACAAGAGAAGAGAGAAGAATCAAACCATGTTGCGGAGGACGAAAGACATCTGCATGGACCATCTTCCATGCACTGTCGTCTCCCTCAACAATATCATCTTTGTCTGTGGGTAACTATTTGTCAATTTATCAAAGAGATGAAAAACACGGTTATACTGAGCATGGTCTTGATAGATAGTACGATGAATAATAAAACCAACCATTCCCTAGATAGAAGTCAATGGTTATGAAGATACAGCAAGGAAAAGAACAATAAGAAAAGAGTTCATTATACTGTACCAATGAATGGTAGATGTCTCTTCTCCAAAACTATTCTTTGTATATCGATCAAATCGATGCTCCCAATCAATATTAGAATGAATCCATTCAACAGAATACGAAAAGATCACATGAACCTTCTATCCATGAATCCAACTATCCAAACATACCCCATCAGTTTCGTGGACTCCTTTTCCACGAATACTCATGGCGGGAACCGTCTTTGTAGAGCACAGAGTTTGAACATCATCCTTTGAGTTATACTGGATACTATAAATGATTCAAAATGAGTAGAAGAACCTTCGAGGAGCAATTTCAAAGCCAACAATCACAAGAGAATTCTCGGCATCCTTTTCATTAACATATATCTTAAAATCCAAATGATTATTGAGGGCATATCCCATTACACTTCCATTACCTACGTGAACAAGCACTCCACCTATAGGGAAGCCATGTTCATAATCTGAGTATTCATCTGACATAGCAACTCGCATGACACCAGAGAGATTATCGATAAGCAGTTCTGCAGTATATTCATTGTCTATGAAATCGACAAACTGAGACACTTGAGATTGGTCATAATCCATTTCAGCAACAACAACACCTAAAGTTGAGAACAAAGGATATCAAACACATTCTTGATCCTGATTCACACTCACATCATAAATAGAGTTTTCAATGTGGTTCGCCGTAATCAGCTCACCAAGAGAAGAAGATTTATGGATTTGTTCCGAAGGCTAGAAGTGACAAGAAGCAAAAGATACAACTTTAGGAAAAGGAAGATGATAATATTCATAAGGAATAAATGTCTTTGATGAATGAAGTCCATTAACTTTGATGTTGAGGATGTCATCTTGCTTGAAAGCATGTTTGGAACCGGATAGGAATCCAGCCTGTGTGATACTGAGTAGAAGCAAGGATGTAAAAACGATGAATCTCATTGTCCTTTGTTTTACATGTATTGGTAGAATTATCCCCGATTTATGGAACTCAGTCAATCCATGTGAAACAAGAACAAGATTCTAGGAATTGCTTTCTCACACACTTGGCATATTATTGGAGTATTATTATCATAGTATGAAAAGAATGAGAAATCATCCAGCTCATAACTTCCAAATAACCTAGTGAATCTTATTGCTGCACAATATAGATCCACTTCAAATGGTCCCAATCTCCTAGAAATTTCTAGAACATTCTGTACTATGTCCAAGAGAGTATCACTTTTATTCTGAAGTAAGCTATCAACGTTTTTTCTTATATCCAATGAACGAAGAGAACCCTCCCATGGATCCGAAAGAGGTTGAGAGTGCTCTGAGCAAGATCGGTAAGGTAGCAGAAGAAATTGGGAAAATGGAATGGAATTATGAGCGATTACTCAATAAGAGAGAGAAACTCTTGTTACAAGCTGTGATTGCATATTGGAAGAGTATTGCTCTAAAAGATGATTACCTATATGATATCAGACTAAACTATAGCACTTATGAATATGATTGTGGCATGTTAAACGAGAATCTCACCAGAGAGCTGTTGAATCTCGATGGCATTACCAGTAATGGAAATGAAGAAATTCGGACAAAGCGGAAGGAACAAGTAAAGAGGATATTGCAGTTGCAAGATGAAACAACTATTCTTCATAAGAGAGCAGCCACACTTTCACTATTTTATCGTTCATTTGTTTCGGCTCCTCGGTATCAAGCCCTTCTGGCTCCTCAGGAACCTGGTTCGCCAATTCCAACTTCGCCTATTGTGGAAGAGCCCCCAGAAGAACCTACCAATCTTCAGGGACGTCCTTCTCTAAAGCGAACAAAATCTGTACATATCATTCCGGTGTTGTCTCCTCAGGAGTTTGAAGAAGCTCGTAGACGTGCAGAGGAAGAGAAGAAGCAAACTGAAATGAGTGCTGAGGAACGAAAGCAGCGGAAGGCAGAGAAACGCCATGCGAAGAAACTTGCAAAGAAGCAAGCAGAGGAGGAAAGGAGAAAGGAAGAGAAGGAGCGAATGGAGAAGCAAAGGAAGGAGGAAGAAATGAAGAGACAGGAAGAGTTACAGAGGAAGGCAGAAGAAGAGGCGAGAAGGAAGGCTGAAGAAGAGAGGAGGAAGGAAGAGGAAGAAATGAAGAGGAAGGAAGAGGAGGAAATCAGGAGGAAGGAAGAGGAAGAAATCAGGAGGCAAGAGGAGGAGGAAATCAGGAGGAAGGAGGAGGAAGCAAGAAAGGCTGAGCTGCAAAGACAGGAAGAAGAGACAAGAAGACAAGAAGAAGCGAAACAACAAGCTATGAAGCGACATATTGAAGTCAAGGACCCTCAAGAGAAGAATAAGGAATCTGATTCAGAGAGTGATATGGAGGAAGAATCTGATTCAGAGAGTACACATCATTTGGAAGTAGATTCATCCAAACCGGAGATCGAAGAAGATGAAGAAGATGAATTGGATTCTCTTCGTAGTGATTACAATCCGAAATATCAGTGGTTGAGACAAGAGAATAAGTTGCATTTGATTCTAATGAATGTGGATTTTGACCAGAAGTCATTACGCTGTATAACACGACCATCGAAACCAACACCCAAAGTGATTATTCAGGGATATCGTATTGAGAAGAGTGATCAATCACTTGGTTATTATGGATTATTTTACAATCCTCATCCTTCATATCGATACATTCCTTTCACTACAGTACTTACACTCCCTGATGTTCCTATTGACATGAAAAAGGCTCCTCGAGCTACTTATTATGATGATCAGAGTATCATGCAAATCACTTACTCCATTCTACCTGAACATATAAGTTCTCCTGAGACTCAGAAGAGTTATAAAAGACCATCTCCACAACCAGCAATGGAAGAAGAAGAACCACCTCGTTATTATGTGAATAATCCTTTGTTCCCTGAGGTACCAATGAGAGATAGGAGATCTCGTATGTGTAATCATGATCCTCGTTATGATGATTATGATTCTGATGGTGAAAGTGGTTATTATAATAGTCCATATTATCGAAATCCTTACAATCCATATCGCCAGAGACGACAACAACAAAGATCTCCTTCTTTTTATCCGTTCTTTGGTAATGGCTATTGGTAATATTGTTTGTTATCAATAAAGAAAGGATTACTCCCTAGAATATACATGTAGTGGTACCAAATCTCTTGCTTTCTTGATTGATTTCTTTATAAAACGTTTCCCTCTGCCTCCACATACTGTCGAACTCTCTATAATTACTTCTGAAATGGAACCTGTCTCTTTGATCGGTTCTACTACTTCGACTTCAGACACACGACGCTTTTTTGATTCAATAGGTTGATTCTTCTCCATTTCCAACTGCTCGAAAAAAGCCTCCACTTCATCAATTGTTTGTGTCGATTCAGGCCGTTTGAGACTAAGCATCACCTTCTTGGGGGTCGTATTGACAGATGTTGGTTTCACCAAACCCGCATCTTCGTTCTGGACGCTAGAACTCATCTGTTGAGTATCTTCAGGAGGTAAAGTTTGATTCATTTCAGCAGAACAACGCTGTACATTCAGATTCACCATTACTCCCAAATCACCTTCAAACAAGATAGAGCGCATCAATTCTTGTTCAGCAAATGGAATCCAACCCTTTCGAACCCATTTCAAGGCTTCAGGAGGGATGATACGATTCATGAACAACGAAGCTGTATCGATTGAGGAAGTATCAGAAATAGAATCATCAGTGAAGATAACTAGCATATGTGTTTGAGGAGACGAATAATTGGGAATGGATTGAATAGAGGCAACATTAATGGTACCTCCTGCTAAAGGAACAATTGCAATATAAGGAGACGAAGAATGAATGAAATGAAAAGTATATCCTTTTAATGACCGTTTTCGGCGCGAATTAGGTAACAAGTCAATATGAGGACACTCTTGTGTTGGCTGAAACCTGAACGATGATTGGAAAACATAATTGATTTACTTTTTATATTCAGGTAGTTTGAGAGTTGAGAGAGACGTAAACATAGTTTCAATGAACAAGGGTGTTACAAGTGGAATGGCGTCAACCAGAGCCTGAAGGATTTTTGGAGTCACTAATGGTGAGAAAATGGAATAGACCAAACCATCAAGATGATCTGAGACTACAAGATAAGAGATAAGACCACTTTGATAGTCAGGAGTATAATGAAATCCTATTTCTCAAAGGATACGAAAGGAATGACCAAGTTGTCGTAGTTTTACTTGAAGGAGTTTCTTTTGAGAGTTGGGAACTCGGGAAAAACAAAATGCATATGGTTCCCAATACAGTCTACTTGTTATTTCAAGCCTTTTGACTACGAATAACTACAAGACTTGCTTAACTGAAGAACTCCTCGATCTTCCTTTTTAGATAATTGGACCACGGTCAGTGCTACAGATTACACATACAAAGAATAATAACGCTTTCCATTCCATGTTGATCCATGTTTTGTTTGCATATCTGATATGGTGATTTTCATCACAGAATGAAGGTTTGTCGGTTCATACTCAGTATCCACCTCCAGGGACACATGTTGGCGGGAGACAGTATTCGTAAGAGTGCGAATTGTTGATGCTGCAGATTACCATACACGAACAACTACCATACTCGAACCTCTTCCAATGATCCATTTCCCACAGAACAACGAATACGTTTCATCTGTAGTTCATTCTATTCCATATGAATCTATACGTGTCTGAAAATCTTCTAGAATCCACATAAATGGTTTCGAAAAAACAAATGACCAATTGTCAAAAGTCACTTAGTTACACATCATTCACATCCCACTTCTCTATAGGCACTTGGTTTCTGTCTATCCTCTTCATCACTTCTTCATAATCCCCCAGGTTGATCGTAACATAAGGTGCATTTGTCCGATGTCGAGCCAAGTATCCGTACGTACTTCTCGTTGTCAGTACGAGCACATCTGCAGAACTTAACAAATAATTCTCCACAAGAGCACACACAAATCCAGGATCACCCTTTTGAATTCTTGCTCGGTTCGTATGAGTCATATCACAAGTAGTTGTGACTACATACTGTGGATGTTTCATCCTGAAGGAATCTCTTACATTTTCTTGATCACTTACAACATACCACATGACAGGCATATTCATCTCTCGTTTCATCTCCGTCAATGATTTCGATGAATCACGATGATGCAAAACTCCCAGAGGACGTCCAGCCTCATAGGCTAATGTGATAGAAGAAGCATAACGATGAAATACCTTGACATCCTTCTCATTCAGGAATCGACCCCATCGCGTTCCCTCACGACTCACCCCTCCTGTGCGCACATGCACACCTATTACATAGCGATGTTCCCAATCCATTTGTTTCTGGAATTCCAGAATCTTGTCTTGGATCCAAGGTCGAGGTACCATCACTTCTCTGTAGAGAAATCGATATACATGATGAGCCATTTCCTGACTACTAAGAAGCGTTTTAGGAAGAATGCCATGATTACCTAACCACTTCTTCTCTTCACGAATTCGAACTAAATGTTGTGTAGTTAAGCAAGTTGAACGCATCACAATGAAACGAGCATCTTCCTTGCCCATACAGACATCAACAGGATCAAAAGGACACTCGTTGGTTTTCTCTACAATCAACGTAGTTGGATCTCTCTCCCACACTAATCATCAATAGTATATATATAAGTACCCTTCTCTTTAATCACTTCATACTGGAAAGGAAGGTAAAAATAGTCCCGAAGTGCATCCCAATCATAAACAAGGAATTTTCGATTTGAACGAAGAGCGATTAAGAGTACCTCAGCGAAAACAGCTAGATTGTTGCCAATTCCCGCAAAGATTGGATAAAACACAATGTACTTTCCAACATCATCTTGATAATTAAAATGATCTTGTTGATACGAAAACCGTTTCAATAACTGAAAACGATCTTGGCTCATACGAATACTTCGAGAAGAATTCGAGATGGGTTCAGGAATGTGTTGTTCCCAACCCTCATTCGATTCACTACAATCAAAATCGGTAATCTTTAGATAAGAGGATCTTGCTACCTGCTCTGCTAATGGAGTATTAATACACGAAGCATCTTGGTTTCTCTCTTCACCATCTGATATACTGTTCTCAGTCCTCATGAGGACTGATTCACTGGCAGAAGTATCTGCTCCTGTTTCTGTCATCTCGTCTCGTAATAAGGTATGTCCATGCATTGCTAAATTATCCTGCTGAGAGACGATACTGTCATTCCAGCTTCTTTTGCGATTATTTATCATAGCTACATTATTACTCCAAGAGGTCTCCCTGTCGCTATAATTTATAGCCTCGTTTTCTGTTCGAGTGCTGACAATATCCATAGAAGCTGCTTTAATTCCATCTTGACTGTTCTTATAGAGTTGAAAATTACTGGTCCCAGTCGTTTCAGAGTTTAAATCAGCAAGAGGTTTCCTCATAATCGATTTTGGAGAAACAGGTACAAGTGTATCAGAAGACTCTGAAGAAAAGAAAATGATCCTTTGTCCATGTAAACCAATCACATCCGATGATATAAAACGCCAATTCACGAAAAAGAGCACAAACATCACAATAAACAACACAATCACTAGAATGATCAACACTCTCCAAAACGGTATATGTTTACGAGAGCCTGATTCACCCATGCTGATTAATTGAACAAACATACCACAATTACACATACTATCGATATTAGTTACTGCAACCGCTCTTCAGTCTCACACAACTAGCACAGTTAAGGATCAGAAGCACAATCGTCACCACCAACATGGCAATGGCTCCAAACAAACTGTAATCCGTGATAACCGTGAAGAGACCGTCTCTGCAGTCTACATAAGTTGCCTCCAGACACTGATCTCCAGTCTTCTCAACGCCTTCATAACCACAACAATTAAGATTGTCCTGAATGCTCTTCCAGGTCTCAGCATACTCTGGTGTTTCGATAATGGTGAGAGTGCTATTGTCGATGAATTCAATAATAGGACTGCTATCTCCCTGACCCTTAATGGTGAAGAAGAGAACAAGGAGCACGATAGTCATAACAATACAGAAGACGCTACAAATGGTAATTACAACTGCATAAACGAAAAGGAAACAACCTCCACAAGCAGCACAGAAACCGAGAATAGAGAAGATAATCAAAGCTACTCCGAAGGCAATTGCCATTCCCAGATACTCCGTGAGTGATGCAAACACTGGCGGGATCTCTTTTCCAACAGAGAGATAGATACCACAGCCAAACACTGCAATACCCAAAATGAGAAGAATAACATTCATACAAATCATACAAGCTGATCCTTCCTTTTTATCCTTAGCCATATTCACTTATTGTAAAGAATTAATGTCAGTGTATTCTTACATGGGTATCCGTTTCACTGCGGAATCCAAAATACAAAATTATGCAGGTTATTTTACATATCTTCATTCGATTTGCGAAGAAAAGACTATCGAGTCTGTCTATTCGGTATCTTCGTTAGAGGATGCAAGCGATATTCAAAGTAAAATGATGTACTCTGTATGAGGGATCAACCATTCATACTCTAGAGTCCTTCTTGAAAGTTCCATTTCGATTCTTTATTCTTCAACAAACACCCAAAATCGTTTGAATATCGTTCACCTGCTTGATTAAATCACCAAGAGTTTGCTTCGTAATCTCCTGACTCTCAAATACTTTATGAGGAAACGACAAAACATGATTCTGGTCAATGACCCAATTAGGCTAGGAGTAAATAATGCAATCAAAAAGAACATGTTGACTGTGAATGTATTGAATTAGGTCATCAGGTGAGTCTGCCCAGTTGATGATTCTCGCAAACTCACCGAGATCCAATTGTCGGTAGGACACCTCGACACAATTCTCAATATCAGCTCTACAATGAAGTCACTCTAGAAGAACCTACCGAATCGAATGCAAGAGATAGACCATCAAATGTGAGAAAATAGGATTTGGGAGTTTGTTCATACACTCATGAATCTTGTTATACCGACCAGTTGTAAGATAACCCTCGATATTCACAGAAAACTGAATTAAGGGACTCTGTAATTCTTCTTCAGTCAATAGTTCCAACTACAGTGAAAACTGACAACAGGAACTCACTTCGGCATGAAACTCAGAGAGCTTGTTAGAAACAAGCATATATAAAAGGTTCAGTGACTTCACCAAGAGTTGACGTTCTCTGTTCGGATCATCGACGCAGAATGTGTTATAGAGTTGAATAAAGTTATCCATTTCATCTTGCATCTTGGAGATTCCAATACATATACAGCTTTCAAAGAATTGGCCTACAGAGTGAGATCCCCAACAGCGAGCATTCCTACACTTTTCATCAACTGGAACATTTGATGTCAAGAGTAGAAGCTGGCATATTAATCAATTTCGTTAACAAGTACTTTCACTTCATTCACAATCTTTCTCACTGCTTCAAAGTCATCTCGACTTCCCGCCTCACTTACGCTCTGGATATAGGAATTTATGGACATAGAGTCAAGAAACAAACAGATTCTAAAAATTGCTTTGTGTTTAATCCTCCACTCTCACACCCACAAGCTTCTGGTAGAGTCCCATAAAACGAAGTTCC
>JABLTK010091364.1_pt1 | contig 12340 bp, 13 predicted proteins | sample 7160131 | NCBI WGS metagenome assembly JABLTK01 (sample SAMN14651221, study PRJNA627086) | human gut metagenome | isolation source: feces | host: Homo sapiens
AAGCTGCTTCATCACCAGTACCTGGTGAGGAAGTGAAGGCTGTGGAAGAAACAGAAGAAGAAAGAAGGAAGAGAAAGGAAGAGAAGAAGCGTAAGGAGGCAGAGGCAGCTGGTATAGCCACAGCTGCTGTCGAAGTTGGAGCTGAGCAACTCCAAGAGGACGCTGAAGAAGCACGTCGTAAGAGAAAGGAGGAACGTCGAAAGAGAAAGGAAGCGGAAGCTGCTGCTGGAGAGACTGCAAAGAATGCTGCCGAAGCTGAAAAGAAGACACAGGAAGAGGAAGAAGAGGCTCGTCGTAAGAGAAAAGAAGAGCGTCGAAAGAGAAAGGAGGCAGAGGCTGCTGCTCGAATAGAGACTGAAAAGGTTGTTGAAGAAACTGAGCGTATAGCAGCTGAGAAGAAAGCAGAAGAAGAGGCTGCAGCTGAAAAGAAGAAGCAAGAAGAAGAGGAAGAAGCTCGTCGTAAGCGACACGAAGAGCGACGGAAGAGAAAGGAGGCCGAGGCTGCTGCTGCTGCTGCTGAGGCTGCTCGAATTGAGGCTGAGAAGAAGGCTGCTCAAGAGGCTGAACGTAAGGCGGCAGAGGAGGCAGAGAGAAAGGCGGCAGAGGAAGCTGAACGTAAGGCGGCAGAGGAAGCAGAGAAGAAAGCTGCTGAAGAAGCTGCTCGAATTGAAGCTGAGAGAAAGGCTGCTGAAGAGGCAGAGAGAAAGGTGGCAGAAGAAGCTGCCGCAGAGAAGAGACGACAGGAGGAAGAAGAAGAACGTCGATTGCGTGAAGAGGCGGAAGCCGAGGCTGCTCGTATGGAAATGGAAATGAAGGCTGCCGAAGAAGCTGAAACAAAACGATTAGAAGAAGAACATCAGCGTAAGGAAGCAGCCCGACTGGAGGAAGAGAAAAGAAAGGCGGAAGAAGAAGCTGAACGGAAGGCAGCAGAGGAAGCTGCTCGAATTGAAGCCGAGAAAAAAGCTGCTGAGGAAGCGGCTCGATTGGAGGAAGAGAAGAGAAAGGCAGAAGAAGAGGCTGCAGCTGAAAAGAAGAAACAAGAAGAAGAGGAAGAAGCTCGTCGTAAGCGACACGAAGAGCGACGGAAGAGAAAGGAGGCCGAGGCTGCCGCTGCCGCTGCTGTTGCCGCCGCTGAGGCTGCTCGAATTGAAGCTGAGAGAAAGGCTGCTGAAGAGGCCGAGAAGAAAGCTGCTGAGGAAGCTGAACGTAAGGCAGCAGAAGAAGCCGAGAGAAAGGCAGCAGAGGAAGCCGAGAAGAAAGCTGCTGAGGAAGAAGCTCGTCGTAAGCGACACGAAGAGCGACGGAAGAGAAAGGAAGCGGAGGCTGCCGCTGCTGCCGCCGCTGCTGCTGCAGAAGCTGCCAGAATTGAAGCTGAGAGAAAGGCTGCTGAAGAGGCCGAGAAGAAAGCTGCAGAAGAAGCAGCTCTTGAGGAGAAGCGCAAGCGGAAGGAAGAACGTCGTAAACGTCGTGAAGCCGAAGCAGTAGCTGCGGCTGCTGCGGCTGCAGCCGAGAAAAAGCGAGAAGAAGAAGAAGCCGAAGAGCATCGTAAACGCAAAGAAGAGAGAAAGAAGCGTCGTGAAGAAGAAGCTAACAAACCTGTGTTTATTTGCATGGTATGCGGTCACAGTCTCACAGAGGATGAGGGTTATCAGCATGTCTTGACATGTCATCCTCCTTCTGGCTTCCATGGATCTCAACTGGTTCGTATTGATGAAGAATCTGAAACGAAATCCTCTGCTTCAAAAGAACCACTTTCTGATCAGTTGCAGTGTATCTGCCAAGTATGTGGTCATTGTATTGATGTGAGTGAATGTGATACGCATATGACCACTTGTATTGCTCCCAAACGATTCAATCAACAACGGTTCATTATGCTTTCATCCAAATCAGAGACAGAAAAGAAACGTCCTTCATCTCCTCCACCTGTTCCTGTTGTACTTCCTACAACTCCTTCCTCACCAAAACGCCCATCATCACCTCCACCTCCTGCCCCTTCATCTCCTCGAAGACGTCCTTCATCTCCTCCACCTGCTACTCCTTCTTCTCCTCATAGACGTCCATCTTCACCACCTCCTCCAGTTCCAGTCCTTTCTCCTTCTTCACCACATCGAACATCCAAAGCACCCTCAAAGACAGAAGAGTCTATAGACACAACCGTAGTTGTGGCTCCTTCCTCTCAACCACAGTCACTCCCAGAGAACCCGTTTGCTGTTGATACAGTGGAACTTGCTCCTCTCGTAGTGGATCTCACCGTTAATCCTTTTGATGATACGGATGTGACTCCGGCCGAGGTACCTGAAACCATTGAATCTCCTTCAGCAACTCCATCGGGTCCTGTAACGAGTACTGTGAATCCTTTCGGAGAAGAGAAGGAATTCGTACTCAAGGAGGAAGAGGTGCCTGCAAAGAAGATCGTAACGAAGACGATTGTGAATCCATTTGATGCTAGTAGTGATGATGAAGAGGAAGCATCTGGAAATCCGTTCGGTGAACATGAGGAGAAACCAACAAATCCGTTTGATGCAGAGAGTGAAGAAGAGGCTGCTAATCCGTTTAATGTGAAAGAGTCATCTCGCAATCCATTTGATGCTAGTAGTGATGAAGAAGAAACAGGAAATCCATTCGATGTGAAAGAGGAAGAAGAGACCCGTAATCCATTCGATGCTCCCCATTCAGCGGTTGTAATCACACCAACTGTCAATCCTTTTGCAGAGACGACTTCATTAGCTTCTCATGCTGTGGATCTCAATCCATTTGCAAACATAGATTCAAACCCAACAGAGATTGAAGAAGAGAAGGAGGAGTCGGAATCTGAGTCAGAGTCAGAAGCTGTTCAGTTAGCAAAATTGAAACAGGAGGAAGAACTTCGTGTGCAGGAACTTCTATTGAAACAGCGAATGGAAGAGGAGAAGAAGGCAGAGGAGGCTCGTTTGGCAGAAATTCAGAGACAAAAAGAAGAACAGCTATTGGCTCAGAAGCGCCAATTTGAGAATCAGGAGATGGGTTGGAATGAGTAATTCAAATCATTTGTAGAACGCTTGTGTATTGAACAATCTCTTCGTGTGGGTATTCCTTGTATGAAGTGGTGTCGTAATGGGAAGTCGCATCAAACTATTGTGAAGTTGGTAGATGTGAATTCAGTGGCTTCTGTAAGTATGAAAGGAAGGAATGAGAAGTAGATTCAGTGGGTCCGAAAGAAGGCTTTGCTGAGAGCTCAACTGGCATCATTCGCTCTAAATGAAATCACAGCAGTTGAAGATATAAATGATTCCTCAATATTCGTATTGAAGACATTAACGAGAGAATTACGCTTGGAAATGCCCAATCAATCTAAGAAGTTCGAGGTGATGAACGGATTACGTCAAATGTGTCCAAACCTTGCTTAATTCGCTTTTTCATAAACAAATATGTGACTTTTCACTGTTTTCTCTAACCAAAGTTAATCACATTAGGAATTGCACATGAGCTTGATCTTCTACTCACAAGATATGGAACCTCTCCAATTAAAGCAGCTGCTGTGAGGGAATACGTGCTACGAAAGGTTCCAATCAAAGCATCACACGAAGCTAACGAAAATAAGTCTAGAACTGAACTTTCAACTACTGATCTTGCTGTATATTTGGAATGCCGTGTCATTGTATGAGAAGTCTTATTTACCCACCAAATCACTTCCTTTCGAGGATTGTAATTGCGTATCATCATCTTTGCTCGACTTGAATCGGATGCAACAAGAATCAAAGCGTTATTGCTCCAGTTGAAGTGATTCTGACAAGAATGAAATGTGTGAATATCCTTCCGATTCAAAAATGATGCTTGGTCCGGAAAATCAGCAAGAGGGATCCCACAACGGATATGCATACATAAAAGCTTCCGGTTTCCACGAATAGCTAACCGATCATCGATACTTGTGCGCATTGACTTTGATAAGATTAGATGATTCCGAAGAAAATAGGAATATAGGAAAAAGGCTTCATGATCGTATCGAGGAGGATTTGAAGTTGACTCGTCAAGCAAACCGAGAGAGTGTAAAACCTTCCGATTTTCTTCATTCTGAATCATAAAAAGGAAAAGAGGACAATTAGTTGAGAGATAAATATCCTTGGTATCGAAAACGGATTTAATGGAGTTGGAGATTAAACGATTGACTAAACTTGACTTTGTGGAAAAACAATTATTATATGCAATGAACCTTCCTTTTAGTGATGTCCTACTCCCTATTTGTGAATTACGACTAACACTTGCTACTTCCATGTTCTACAGTCGTATTCCAGTAGTCTGTGACTTTGAATGCCACGTCATAGGCGTAGTTTCTTGAAGCTATGCTGAATCACGATAACAGAACCTACTACATAGTTTCTTGTTGGTTACTGTAGCAATGATGAAGGCACTTGTCAAACCCAAGAGATTGTTTCCAAGTCCACTTTCAGATGGGCGAAAAACCACTTCACCAGAATAGTCATGGACGTGATGGTCAATATTCTGAACTGTGGGAGACGCAGAAGGAATATGAGTAGGAGGAAGAGAAGTAGGTTGAAAAAATGATACAGAATTAGATAGTATATTCTCCGTAGGAACTGAGTAGTTGAATAATTCCGCAACTATTGTAGGGTTACTCTTCATGTTCTCAGATACATGAACAAGTAGTGTATCGTTTCCAAAATATTGAATAGATTGGAACCGATTCCACAAATTGCTTCGGATACACAAACCTACAACTCATGGGTTCAGGTGGCTGTTACGGAGCAGAAACATGCAAAAGATACACTCTATCAATACAATGATAGAATTCTCCATTTGAGAAATCCGAAATGTCAACAAACACTAGTACAAACTATGCATCCAGCTTAAAACCATCATTCTAAAATGTTAGTCCTCTTCATAACCCACTAGTCCGCAACTCTCTGGAGTAGTGGGCGTCTGTTCCACTCCAACTACCTTCAAAGCTAAATCCACCTTCTTCTCCAATGTATCAAGTTTTGACTACATTTCAACAGCCTAGTACAAAGTCACCTCAATGCGTTGTTGGTCCGATCGAATCGCTTCCAAAGCATGATTTATACAGCGGATTTCTTCCATAAGACGGTTAAAAATAGACTCTTCAGATATGACTCGATGATTCTTGGCAAAGAGACTCTTTACACGATCTAACTTGCGTGCTGGAGACTGTTGATGCTTTGCAGCTCCTGTAGAGACGGGAGTAGAACTCACAGGAGTGACAGGTCGGAACATTGACCTCTATTCTTCACTGGATCTTTTCATTCTTACTCCAACAACAATCTCGGATGCTGAATCTTCTAAAAATGAAAGAAAGTCAAATCTTCTACTTTGGAGAATCACATCATGCACACTGTAAGTACGAGTACGTCGTTCTTCTTCAGGTGCTTGTGGCTTCTTTTCTTCTCCTTGCCTGTTGCTCAGACTCTCAAACATCGACATGCTTCGTCCCCGTCCTTCCTTGGATGAAAATGCAGTACTGTGGAGACACTGATCCTCAGACACTGCAGGATGAGGACGCTGACCTACACGCAAACTGAAAGTAGGAGTATGAGGAAGGATGGGTGATTCGGGAAGTTGTCGTTCATCCAAGCAAAATGGAGACATGGGAAGCTCGGTGACCTCAGAGTAGGTGAGTTCAGAGTTGTGGCGAGGTCGACCTAGGAGATTCTTCTTCATACCGATGGTCATGACATGGCGAGGCGGGACAAAAAAATGAGGCGAAGCGTTTTCCACATCAATGATATCCTCGAGGTAGTCTTTACCACAGGAAACTCTTGAAAAGAGAGTATTAATGTGAAGTCCATTAAACAGTTGAAAGTGATGAAGGCGGTTGTGGAGAAAATACACCAAGTTCCGGCGGTTTTCTTTATCACGCATTAGTACAGGATTGTAGGTGAGATCCAGAGACTCTAATTGCTGCACGTCAAATCCTTTGATCTAATTCCTACAGTTAATGCAAGGAGATCTTGAAACGAGTCATAAGTCACCTTATTATGGGAGAGAGTTAGAATGCGAAGATTACGTAACTTGTACAAATCCTACGATTATCAATTCAACCAGCGAATACACGAGGGAACAAACAGATATTGTTGTAATCCAAATGTAGTTCCTCTAAAAGACACAAGGAGGTGAGTGGCTTAATATTAGAGATAGCATTTCGAGAGATATTGACGTATTTAAGCTTACTGAGTCGTTTAATTGGTGTGAGATCCTGAATGTTGTGACAACAGATGGTCAAACGTTCCAGATCTAGGTCATATCAGTCTAAAACAGAACTACTTCGTAGGGAGTCTAAAGCGGGGATGGTATCGTATTTGAAAGTGAGAACATCAGAACTCAAATATGTCAAGTCGACTTCCTCGAAGTCATCTAGTTCCTCTTCCTTGCATCTATGCATTCATTATCCAGAACACATTTACTCCAATAGTCGGCAGAGTTCAGAACTCGACAATTCGCTGTCTTTCTATTCATTAGAGTGCATACAAGAAGAAAATCTTACTCGCTGCAGCTCAGACATTATGGGATGTGAGAAATCTGACTTCATTTAAATGTTCGTTTAGATATTCATAATAATAAAGAAACCAGAAAAAGCTGAAAAACAAACACTACATATCGAGAGAAGATGGAATTGAAATAATGGCTGTGAGATGTAGGTCGCGGACATGTTGTTTCGTTTCGTGAGAGGATCACATAGATTTCTTCCTTTGCACATAGAATAGGATAAAGAGATGAAAAATGAATGTATTCATACAAATTACTCTCATAAGAACTTTTAGTGATCTTCACTTAGAAGCGTCTACAGTTTACAGTTTGTGTATTTCAGATGGAAGAAGTACAGGAAAGACGTAAACCGTGTCGCAATTTGTACGTACCCTTTTGTCAGTTGTTATGTAGATGGAGTACCGGAACATGTCAATACAGCACATTCTGCCGATTTGCTCATCCAACGGGAATTGATACGAATGTGACATGGATTAACGAGCACCCGACAGAATACTTTACTGCAATGGTACGAGAGTGTACAATTTGTCAAGGACTACGTCTAAATCCAATTCTCTCGTTGATGCGCCGACTGAATCTCCCTGAGTGGATTGACTACGATATCCTTGTTATGTCGATTGAGTTTGAAGATGTTTGGATTTGGTTTGGTGATCATTCTTAGTTGAGTTTTCCAAATAAGCTAGTGATGTGTTCAATTGGGTATCCATTTTGTCGCGCACAATTACAGAAGTATATCAAAAGATTTTCTCTTCCTTATGAGATTGGACCTAGTATACTCTATTCGTTGTTTCGATGTAGCGCTTCTTGAGAAGATTCCAAAGGATTCCGATGCATTTACAACTATCCAGAATTTCATTTTCTATTGTATTCGAGTAGATATGCAGCGTTCGTCCATGAAGCTGACAGATGAATTGATTATCGCCGAATATGATAGTATTGAAACTCATTTCTTGTTTCTGTAGATGCTAAGCCCTATTCGAAACAAATTGAAATTGCTGCAGAAGATATGATATGGAATTTCAGTGCTAGTGATCCAGTAAGGATAATCCGAGGATAAGATTTAGCTGCTCCAAGCCTTCGACAACCATTTCTCTAGTCATCATTATAACCCTAAGGATACCCCGGATGTAGAAGTGAAATATGGACTCAATATTAGGCGAGACAGGAGAAGAACATCAAGAAGAGGCGTAATTTCCTTCATCCAGTGGGTTCGTTTTACACGTTGGCATTCCACATATCCATCACTTCTAGGCTTCCAGATGATGTGACGATTCAGTTTATTGATTCAGTTCCCAAACTCTATTCTGCTGTCATCGAAATGCAGCAAGAAGCTGTCCTCGGGTGGGATTTCGAGTTTTCGCATGGAAATAATGTATTCTGTACAGTCTCATTGATTCAAGTGGCTGGGCAAAAGAAGATGTAATTATATGGAAGAATGTCGATGTAGATGGTTGATCGATGGTTCATGGCTGAAACAAGAACAGTCGAATTCACAAATTTCTTATTTTCTTCTCTTGGTGACTCAAAGTGAATCAATCTTCCATGTGTTTAAGGGTGGAGATGGAGATGTTCTTGTATTAAAATACTCATTCCCACAGATTCCTGCCTTGTTATACTATCGCAATACTGTTGATCTTGATATGATGAGTCAGTCCATCTGTTTTAACAAAGTAGTATCTCTTAGTCTCCTAGTCTATATGTTTTGGGGAAAACCTCTGGACAAGTCCCAGCAATGTACAGATTGGTCAATACGTCCACTATCTTCCAAGCAGACTATCTATGCAGCAGCAGATGCATATGTTTCGAGACTAGTCTTTTTAAAGTTTTGGGATATTATTGAGCAAGAGGTCATTCCACTGGATGTCATTGATAACCTCAAAGCATCTCGATCCGTGTTTCCTCCAGTAGTGGTTGCTGGGAAACAGCTTGAACTTTATGATCTGAGTATCAAAGTCGGAGTGTATCGCCAGTATTTTGAAAATAGTCTCAGTGCAGCAAAACGGTGTCCTGATTACAGATATATTTGTTTGTTGATTCACAACTTTCCTTCTATTGGATGGGTAATCAAAAGAAAAAACCCAAAAAGGGTAATCGATGTAGTTTGTGAGAAAAGAATCGTTCTATAACATGTAGACCTAAGTATGGAATCTGTCGAAATCCAGATTGCAATGATAAATGGCATAAAATGTTTGATAGCATGTCAGATGCTTGGATATGCAATAATGTGCCTTCATATCTTGAGAAGATGATCTCGTTCTCTAAAGAAACAGAAAGACCATATGTTGATGGAGCAATTAAATATTTGTCAAATCATCCTGAAACGGGCTCTCAGTTGTCTGTGGACTATCTTTTCAAATATTTCAGGGATGCAACTGTATTATTTTTCTTTTAAATAGACTGTAGATTAAACCAGAACAGTTTGCTGATTTTGTCTCCTTGAAACCAGAAATGGTACCAGAAATCTTATTAAGACTATCAAATACTCCAGTAGATCGTGATTTAGTACTTGCTTCAAGTAAATGAGAATGTTGAGTTTCCTGTAGAATTAATCAACCGCTATTATGTGGATGTTCGTTTGTACCCTGTTCTAAAGCTAGAGTTAGAGAAGAGAGAAGTACAGTTTCTTGTAAATAAGTCATTGATGGATATCAACGAATCCTACTTTCTCGGGATACTCAAATGTATATCTTCTCAGATCCGATCACTAGTAGATTGGGATAGAGAGAGTAGTATTATCTTATATAATCAACTGGAACATACATATGGAGGTGCTTATAGTGTAATCATGCGAAATGACTGTAAACTAGTTATGTAGAAAGATCCGAAACACGTTCAACATTCCGTCTTCACAGGGTCTTGAAAGAGTATCGATTACTGTTCCACAAATCAGTCGAGATCAATCCTTACTTGCCGATCCAACAAAATACGTGATGCCAAGAAATGTCAGCATTTCATTCATTGATTCCTTGGCATCTCTTCAACTCGAATGTAGAATTCGATTTATCTATCAATGATAGTATCCAGTATCATGAATGAGCACATTCTTGGTTGGGATTGCGAGTGGTTGATGCGACCTGGAATCTTTACACCTGATACAATTCAAATATCGGGTGCTAAACATGTATGGATCATTGATGGAGTATGGTTATGTTCGGAAGCTGTTCAAAAAGAAGTGAAAGCTGATTTCGAAGCTTTTATTGTCAATCCAAAAGTTTTTCATATTTTCAAAGCAAAGGATGATTTAGATCGTCTTGCTCGATATACATTGATTCCTTGTTTGCAATCCATTCCACATGTGATTGATATTGATGCCCTTGCACATGCAATTGGATTTAAGCGAGAAACTTCTTTATCCTACTATTTATTACTAACAGAAGGGTATCGAAGGAGTGGAGTAATCACATATAGAAAAGCTCTTGATAAGACAGCTCGTATGAGTGATTGGACTCAACGGCCTCTAGGAATGAAACAGATATTCTATGCAGCACAAGATGCTTATGTAACTCGTCAAGTATATATTGGAATGGCTCGAATCCTGTTAATGAAACCAAATATTAACCAATTGAAGGATAATTTGGAGTTGATAAAAAAAGACGTTATTTTAAGGGCGGTTCAACGAGGAAAGAAATCTACTAATAAGACAAATAATCAGCGATGGAATGCATTTTTTGAATATAAACCTGTGCTACCTGCTGAATTAAAAACTATTGTTCATGAATCGATAGAACTTTGTGAAGATTCTTTGTATGTTTGTAACAAACAGAATGACAGATTCCTAACAATTCGTCAGTCAAACGCAATTGGGGACCAAAGTGACACTTTCCGAAGAGCAAAACCGAGATATTTTCTGTCACATCGCTAATACAAGTTAATTGGATCGTATGTCGTGCAGAGAATATTTAAAAGACCTTCAAATTCGTGTGGAACAGTCAAAGAACAAGGGTCGTTACCTTGTTTCCGAAAGACACATACCGGCTGGTAGGAATGCTTCATGAGTGATTGCTGATGTTGTAGGTACGACAATTATGACATGCAAGCCGTTATCATTCGCTATCACGAATGAGAAGGAACAATTTGTATGTCAGAACTGTTTCAAGGAATATCCGAAGCTTATGACATGTGCTAAGTGTGGTTATGCTCGTTATTGTTGTCGTCAGTGTCAAGTGAATGATTGGTGAGTAGTGTGATGAATGTTTCATGTATAGGAAGAATCACAAGTTGGAGTGTGGTTGGATGAAAAAGTTAATGGAAGTAATGAAAGTGATTTGGAGTAATGTGTAGAAGAAGCAGCCTATGAACAGTTACGTGTTGATAATACGTATGGTTTACCAGATTTGCACGCATCAGGCTTCTCATTCGAACGAGAATGGGATTATCAAAGGTGACTACACTGATATTCAAGATCACTGTGATAATCTGAGTTTGGCTTCTTGAGGTCATTGAGCATAGATGTGTCAGATAAAGAAACAGTCGAAAAGTACAAAGAGGTAGCTGAATTGATTCATGGTCTCGTATTGACGGAGTCTTGGTACTCAGAAACAACTTGTCCACTTCAAGAAATCGTATCTTGTGTGGGAAGACTCTACAGTAATCGATTCTCAGTTACGTCATACCAGAACTCAGATATTGCAATAGGAATGTACCCACTTGCTTATCTGATCAATCATCGTTGTACTCCAAATACTACGTTTGTGTTTGATGGTGATCACATGCTTGTTCGCTCTATTGCGGATATCAAGAAGGGAGAAGAAATTAACGTTGGGGTATAATTTGATGCTGATCCATAGATCAGTTATGTGGACGTGACCAAGCCAAGTTATCTTCGGAATCAAATTCTGCATGAAGGCTATTGTTTCAGATGTTCGTGTTCGACTTGTAAGGATATCCAGAGAGATAAGAACCTTCTATCCTACAAGTGTTCTTGTGGAGGAGTTTTGTATCCAACAATTCGAAATGGTTATGATCGTCCTGGTCCTCATATGTATGAATGATTGATTGATAGAATTGTGGATTTGTGATAAATGTGGAAAATCAGGATATTTTGCTGATGAGAAGCGATTGATTGAGGATGAGCAGTGTTATTCTCTTCTTATATGGCTTCAGTATTATTACATAGAAATGATAAGAAATAGAACAGATGATGGATATTCATACAAGAAAACAAGTGAATTGTACACAGAATATCAATCAAAATGCACCACAGATAACTATTTGTATATCCGTCTTCTACAATATCTTCTCACATATTTCATTGCATTGAATGTATGAATGAATAATGGTTCTTATTTAAAGCGTTCTATGGAATGTGAGGAGATTAGTCAGACTCTTCTTCAATTCATGAACAAGTACCAGATTCACTATAGTCGTGCTTTAATTCAAGAGGTTTGTGAGTATATTACCATGTCATATGAAGAACATCTCTTGTGGAAAGTTGGATTCCGGTCTTGGAAAGAATCTCTCGGCTATAAAATATTATGAAGAGGCATTGAAGATGTAAGATGAATTAGAGAGATATGAGAGATAGTGCTCGTGTGACGGATGGAGAGGGAAGTGCCATCTTTAAGATTATTGAAGGTCTTATTTCGGATGTTCGTATGAAGATCCCTCAGTTTATGAGAAGGAAATGATGTTATTTAGGGTGTTATGTTTGTTAGGATATTTGAAGAAAGAGTGCCTTTTTTGAAGTCCATAATACGAAACGATTTCTTCAATTCCAAAGATCATTCCAATTTCCATTTCTTTCTTTGATAACGCGATTAAGCAACGTGTTTGACCAACCATGAGCTTAGTTCAACAAATCGCAGAAATTGAGGAGGAGATGGCAAGGACTCAGAAGAATAAG
>JABLTK010085444.1_pt1 | contig 12325 bp, 22 predicted proteins | sample 7160131 | NCBI WGS metagenome assembly JABLTK01 (sample SAMN14651221, study PRJNA627086) | human gut metagenome | isolation source: feces | host: Homo sapiens
AGAACCGTTCTTTTCATTATACATTTCATTTTAGAAATTATCTGATCCTTTGAACAAAGCCTACAAAGTTCATCAAACGTGCCTTTATTTATTTGGAATTATTCATAGAGTTATTGGTGAGAGTTGGGAGGATCAAGATTTTCTGTTGCTATGTCTTGATTGGATGGAACTCCTATACAGAAAACATGCAATAGATAGAGATAACTTTACCCATTTGATCAACACTTGTTGGAGATCCTTATCATCCCATTCACAATCCGATCTTGTTAATAAACTCATATGTGTACGACCTATCAATATTATTTTAACCTAGATTGAGATTGATGATGATATGGGTCAGAATGTTCAAGACTACTATGTGATTTCAGGTACTTTTCTGTGTCTGGAATCAATTTCAACATCAATTTACCGCAGATGGATGGTAACCCTGCAGAAATGGTTATCAAATCATCTAACTCTATCATCGTTGGAATTACTTGTGAAGTATTGTCATGGTCAAGATATACGTCAGTCGAATGAGGCTCTAAATATTCTCCATCGTTATTTCCTTAACAAGCCTCTTACATCTCTACCTACCGTAGCTCGTCAATACGTGAAGGATAAGTTGTTCTATTGTTCTCTCATTGATGCTCTTCAGAATCGTATCAGTTTATTCCCAAGTCTTTCAAGAGAAGAACAAGAAGATTGTATTGTGTTTTTCCGATGTGTATCTCAACTATTTGATCATTTTCTTCATGAAATCCCCAGTCTTATAACACTCTTCCTTCAACATAAACTGTTACCAGTCTTGTGTTCAGGCTTACAGTGTTTTTTGTGTTACTATGATTCGGACTTCTCAGGATCGGATGCTCAAGCTATTGAAGAGATTCGAATGATTCATATTCCTCAATTTGTCTCGCCTGCGAGTATCTTCATATTCATTCAGTTAATCCTATCTAGTCGTAGTAATGGTTCGTGAATCTAAGATACAGGTAGCAATGCTGAACATATGGAACGTGCTTCGTTAGCTGTATCGCTTCTCGTTGTGATGAACACCTTATTGCGTGTAGGTTTCTTCGCGTTCCATTCCTTGCTAGTATACTCTGAGTGACTCTCAGCTTGTTATTGAGAATACGCTCATCGTGTTGCAAACGACTCTCCAATATCTTCCAACATTTCAACCTTGTATGGATTCTTCAGTTCCCTAACCCTTAGCATTTCAACCTTATCTGGTCCATCTCTTCCCAGTTCTTGCATTCTTACTACAAATGTCGTATTCTCCGAAGATTCTAGAAGTCGTCTTGTCTATTGCTTCTACTTGCATTCAAGCAAAAGGAATCTTACCTCCACTCTTCTATGCATCGGATTTTGCTCGATTTCTTTCTCCTTATTTGTTGAAGTGTGATCTTACCAAAACACCCAATCTCAAGGTACTCAGTCAATCTCTCGCCCGCCATCAGTTGGGTCTCTCTGATGGTCTATCGAAGAGAGCTCTTGATATTGCTTCTGCATTCCTTCAAGGTGATTATTCTGTCGAAGAAGAGGTTTTTGGGTTTGCTATGGAGGAGTTACTGAGTGAGATCAAACCAGAACAATTCTGGAAGAATGACTCTCTCTATCCGTTGTTCGAAGCAATTTTCAAAACGAATCGCTATGCTGAGTTAGCTGCTGTGTTGTTCCGTCCTCGCGGGAATGCTCCACTTCTAGCAGAGAAGCTTTTATCATGTCTTCATTCTCTTCTCTTCTTCCAGTTCCCATCATGCGAAGTGAGTCATATCAACATGTCTTCACTGTAGATGTCTGTGGGAGACGACACAACACTTCTATGGCCATTTACACGCAAAATAACCTTTCGTTTCTTCCCACACTTATTGAACGAAATTCCAGTATCAGACTTCTTCATCATATCGTTTGAAGCGCCATGTGAAGAATCACGTTTTATGGGAATGATATTTGATTCTCTCATCACGATACCTCGGTTCTCTTTTGTTCGATCTCTTGCTTCATATTGTATGGTTACTGATAAGATCTGATCTAGATATTGGTGAGCATGGATCATCCACAATCAGAATGAGGTATCAAGATATAGAATTATTGTTTGCTAACAATGTATACAATACTTTCTATTCTGTACTTATACGAGCAAATCCTTTAGCTAAGTATTCAAGTCCTTTTGATGTTTACGATATTGATCTGACTGTATTGAGAGAAGAACAGTTCCCTTCTTGTTTTGATAATCAGGTCATGGTCAATCAGAAAGCAGAGATAATGAATATTGAGGAAGTCGAAGAATTGAACGAGAAGCCGCCTCAATTCTTAGAGAAAGTGTTATCAGATCAATCTTCAATTCCTAATCTCTATGACACAGGAATCGCTCATAATGGCTGCATTCTTATCCTTGTTGAGCGACTTGTATATCGACTCAATGAACATCTTCAGGAATATGGAACGTCTTATTTATGGCCTAATTCTTCTCCTGAAATCACTTCGTTTTCTACACAAACTCACGTTCATACGGGCTTATGTTGTTTCCTTCACAATGTTCTCCAGAACAGTTTTCTCATTCTTACTTGCAATTATCCTTCATGGATCACTGCACTTCTCCACCTCATTCCTGAGGCTTTTTCCTTCCATGAGCGTCATGATTATTTGTCTGACATTCGAATCTCTAATTATTTCTAGAGACTCAGCTGGTTTTAGTTCTGTTCATGCAATGAATGCCTTATCAGATCGTCTTGAATGGCCATCCTTTCGAGGAAGACACTTCATATCTTCTGTTAGTCTGTCATAACATCATCATTATCTAGTTGTTTCGCTTTGATATATTCCGTGAGAATCTATTGAGTGACGCAATTTATTTTGCTAATGTCTACAAGAGTGATATTGAAATGCAGGTGAGTGACTTACGCTCTTGTCTTATCATAGGTCAAATTTGCTCAAGAAGAAGGTATTGGACAAGGGCCTACAAATGAATTTGTTACTTTATTTGGAGATGAAATTCAACGAAGGGAGTTACATTTGTGGAAAGATGAAACTCCAACTCCTTGTACATTCTCAACAGTGGTACGTCTTCTAAATTGTCCATTTCGTGGACCAGGAGAAGGAGTTGTGTTGAAAGAGAGTTCAGACGATATATCAGGAGCCGTTCTTCGTTGTTATTCTTGTGCCTGTCTGAATATGTGGATCTGTCCTGAACATAAATGTTTGTTATCTGTGGACAGACAGACAGGTATCCACGTTGATTCTCATATCAGATTTAGAGGTACTGTTCTGTCGAGATTGTGACTACCAACTACAAATCTCAGAATTATCATGTGATTCGTGTGGAATGTCATATGACTGCTTTCAATTGTATTGGTTTGGATTCAAACGTCAAGAGATTACTGAGTTGCTGGAATGGTTTCAGAATCATCCATCCAACTCTACTTGCTATTTTGGGGCGATTGTTTGCAGTATTTGTGATGTTGTCTCATTTCCTTTCAAATCTACCTCCTTTGAAGAATGGAGTCAGAATATTACCTACACATCTACTCATAACCACGGGAATCACGTATATAGTTTTCAGTGTATTGTAGGGAGCAGAAAGAGAGAGTTCCCTTGTAGATGCGATCCTGTATGACAAAGACTACTGTTGAGAGAATCAAAGATTGTGTTTTATATGAGAAGCCAGCTATTTATGTATGTCTTTGTGACTGATATTTAGCATTAGACTAACTATAAGGCTACAACAGATCCTTCATCATATCAATATGTATTGTGCAAAACTGGTGCGTCCAATCATTTCTTATTCTTATCATAGGATTATTTCCTCTCCCATTATTTAGTGGAAATGCATTCTTTGAGGAAAAGAAGACTCTTTATCATGCATTGGGTACCTTTATGGCAATTGCCATCAAGCAAGGATGTCCATTGGATTTAGTTCTGAATCCATTGTTAATGAAATTGATTCGAGAAGGTTCTCCATCATTTCATTCAGTATTTGGAGGTACATTTGCCAAATAGAATTGATTCTAGCAAAACACTTTTTAAAATTATATTCCCCGGAATTGGAAAAGACAAATTCTTTCCTTTTTGATCAAATGACAAAAGTTCGGAGGAATGAAGTTCATTCGATAAAGTCTCTATGTTTGGACTGTTCATTACCTGGATATCCTTCAGTAAACCTTCTTCCTGAATACGTATTGACTGTTTGATGATTAACAAGAAGATGACTAAGGCAAGTGATGAACTCTCTGTTGAGTATTTCCCTCTGTGGCTCTCTCGGTATATCCAATGCATTGTTGGCAAGGGAGTAAAGCCAGCTATTGATCTTATTGTACGAGGTAGGTTTGAAAACAAGGACTAAGGTGTAGGTCTTCAACATATACTGGATCCTTGCTTCCTCTCTCTCTTCTCTGTTAAGGAATTAGAGCAGATGGTCTTTGGAACCCGAATTGAATGGACAGCCGAATACTTGTATCGTTCTGTATTGTTCACGCAGGGCTACTCGAAGACAGATCCGTACATTCAGGATTTTGTGAGTGTTCTGATGTCATTTTCACAAGAGTTGAAAGAGAAATTCATGATGTTTGTAACAGGAGAGAGACGTATTTCGGTCTGTACTGATACATGGAATCAGATTTAGATTCAAGAACAACTGCATGAGGACCATATCTTCACTGTGGTAGAGAAGGTAACTGGCTTGGAAGGTAGCTTACCTTCTGCTGCAACCTGTATTCGTTCGTTAAATTTGCCACGCTATGTAAAAATGGGAGGTTGTATTGAATATTAGAAATCGAAAGAAGAAATGAAGAATAAGTTGATTCTTGCAATAACTATGGGGAATGATGGACAGTTCTTAGTTTAATATGTTTGTAGCAAACATTGTAATAAATATTCCTTTCAATACTACGAGCAATAAATGACCATTCACCGCCAAGAGAATGATAGAGATTCGAAACCATCATCTTTCTGCTAATCTCGTTATTGAATAACAGAGGACTAATATCTGAAGCCTTAAACATCTGAAGGGTTCCAGTAGTGAATCCATCAATAACACTTTGGATCGTTAAATGAAGGATTACATTCTTTGTCACGATAAGGATATGGAACGAACTGAAGCGAATCAAACTGCATAATTGATGAAGCATCGGATTGGGCAATCCTATCCCAATCTGGGGTAACTGTCGCAATTTCGTTATCATTCAACCGAACAACCTGGGAGTCCAGACAATCTGATAGCTGTTTGTCACGTACTACAAAAACCTTTCTTGACATTTCTGGTTGACGTGTGCTTACGACATTCACCTTCTTCCCGTCGATGGTCTGGGTTCGTGTTCGCACGTTATGACTACATGTAAATCAGGAAATTGATCTAAACGGGTTCAATACGATACCTCGAACACCTAATTCACAAATATCTGTAATGAAAAGAATCTCATCTCGATTTAGCACAGATTCAAATGGATTTCTGGACAAAATTTCCGTTGGATAGTTGACAAGTAACGATCCGATTGTAAGATCTCGAAGCGATGTCATTTGTTGACGTTCTAACTGTACACTTGAGTAAAACCGTTTATCTAGATCGTATAGATTAACAGGTAATACCTCGTTCAAAGGCCACACTGTTTGGAGACTGTAGGAGGGCAGGTGTAAACAGATTCACTCGATAATTCTTAGAAGCAGCTGCCAATACAGCATCACAGAATTGGAGATACGAAGAAATCGAGGCCATCGCCCTTTACTTTAGATATTTCTACAATCCTACATTTCTTCATTCACTAAAATTCGTGGTTGCTGAAATTGCCTCTCAACAAAGGCACAGGCTGATTTTGATGGAATATAGGCCAATGAACTGCTAAATAATCATCCTTTATTCCTGTAAACCTACTCTAATAATGAAGGACACAGTTTTCGCATCTCTGGAGAGAACCATTTTGGAGCCTTAAGATCGACAGAATACAATGCCGACTTTAGTACATCCGATAAAACAAACTACAAATCAAGAATATCGAAAACTCCTTCTTTCAGCGACGGATAGCTATCAAAGAGCTTTGCATACCGATAAAGCGACTTAAAAGATTGAATAAACACACCCTGACTCATAAACAAACAAGCAAAAATGCAAATGCTTTTAGATAGTCCAATACAGCGATGAATAGAGACCAGCACAAATTTTCGTCTGATTTCTAGCTGTAGGATACAAATGCTCCAATTGTTTCTGATAATCATAACACAATAGCCTCATATTTGGTGCTGCACCAGAATGCAGCTTTTCAATATACGCTATTCGGTACTTAGAGCTACAAATGAGCATATAATAACATCCATACTCGGGATGCACAATATCCATAGCAAAAGCATCTGTCATGACATAGAATCGAATACCTACATCTAAGAGACTCAATATCACATTATACCCATATGTCGCAGATGATCAATGTATTGGACCTTGTTACATCCATAATCGGTGAAACGCTCATCAAAGAGGAGCGTTGAAGGAGTATATTTCATCATAATATATGGTTCTTGAAACCGGTTGGCAAAGCACGCCACTCTTACAACAGGAGGCATGGAAGGGAGAGTAAACCACTTTGAATTCACATACTTCTACAAATGATTCATCTTTCATTCTCTCACATGAGTGACTGTACCAGTCTTGTGATACAAACAAGTTTCTTTTTGAATACACTTCAGAAGTGAAGTACGGTTCAGAGGGAAAAGACGTTCACTAAGCATAGCACAATTCATAAGACCTTTGCACTGTGACAGCACAAGATCCTTGTTCAAGAAAAAACTAGGAACAATTATAGCTGCCGTTGACGAATCCAAGATGTTTTTGGGAATCTTCATGATCTTTGAATATAAGGATGCTAAAAATGAGGGGAATAATAGAGGAATACGAATTGGCCACATATCCATATCAAAGATGAGAAAATGAGTTGTAACAATATTCACAATAGCTAAGTTTCTGAGTTTATTCACGGGGAATCGTTTATAATCTGGATTCGATTTCTTTACCCCATACACGACAATACGAATTCGAGAAGGAAGATCCATTTCGAGAATCGATTGAACAACATTAGATTCTTCCTCTTCTTTCACTTTGATAGCAATACAATAATCCCTAAGATTGAATCCTCTCTAAGATAATACCCTTTCCATCGTTTGAGGAGATAAGGAATGAACTTCAGTCGATTGGGAGTTGTTGCCGTTATGATTGACACAGAAGTCTCCTTTTTAGAAGGATACACAACTACATTGATATGAAATCAAGACAAATACATGGATATTTCATTGTATATGGATATTCGGCATTGCCTATGATCAATCGGCAAGAAGAACATATAGCAAGCTTACGTTTATTCTGAATTATACTTGGAAAAACAAACCCATTGGCTTCTATGGATCATCAATGAAGGTGAGATTTACTGGCTGCACGCCATTGTACTTCAAACGGATCAGGTACGTTGACTACAGTGTCAAGAACCTTTCTGTGAGACATAATACGTTCTCTTTCCTTGGCATCTTTGCGGCCAGAAAATAAAGAACGCTTCTTAGACTTCTTGGTCTTCTTCGAAACACTAGATAAACTTGTATTCACACTTTTGGGAATATTTCCTTTTGCAGAAGAGTTATCACTCTGAGAGCTGATTATGCTCTTGGATGAGTAACTCTCATCACTTTGAACTTCTATATCAGTTGACTCTAACACTGTAGGTTCGATAGAAGTAGATTCACGTTCCACTTCACCAGGAATTTTTACGGCTGGTGAACTGGTCAAAATAGATTCAGTTTCTACAATAGAAGGCTTTTCAGATGCAGAAACTATCTGAATCGGCGATAATGTCGCATTAAACACGTCTGATGTCTTGGCAACTATTTCAATAGCTTCTTCGTCTGGAGCTAAAGTTGAATTACACATAGGAGAGATGGTAGGCAGTTTTGGGGTTTCGGTAGTAGAACGTAGAGAAGTCTGGTTGGGATTTAAAACATCCTTCTCCTGATAAGTATTCATCTGTTCGAATAATAAAGACATATCCTGAGACTCATTCGATTCTGGTGTCTCACCAATTATGTGTAGTTCCTGGAATGAACAAACGGAAACAGGTCTACGAGTGATTTGAATTGATTAATCAAACTCCTTGCTAGACCAAGGCACATAAAAGAGGGTACCAAAACTAATGATACATACTAAAAGACAAAAAGAGATGCTCTTAAGCCGATTTAGAGTCATTGGACAAAGAACTGCTTCCTTAAAACGGTGACTGAAACCGCGGGAATAATCGATTCTTGTATATCTTTGTAATCATGTACTTCTGGTTGATTCCAATTGTTTTCTTGATTTGCATTAATGGTCAAGCATTGCTTCTATGTGTTATTCATAGTGAGAGCATTGGAATGTGATAACGATTCTGTTTATCTTTCTGTGTTTAAACATAATAGTGAAACCAGTTTCAATCAACAAGAAGAGTCTTTCTCCATTGAAGGACACATCAACCGAACAAGGAGGATATTTATCAAGGAAGCCCCACTTATCACATTTCGAATGAATCATACGTATGAGTATTGTCTTCCTAGAACAGTCAATCTTGTTTATGACCTTGTTTTGAAAGATACCCAAGCTAATGGCTGGGATGATGGAGCCTATGTTGAAGTACGTGGAGAGAAAGGTTTTCTGTTGTTTATGGGAAGTTGCCTCCATGGGAAAGAAGAGACTTATCGAATTCGGAGTATTTATAGCTTGATTTAGATCAGATGTAGTGACGTATATTGTTTCTCCCTACCAAACCTGGGGTGTACTACCAAATACAATGCCTATAGACCAGTTATGGAAATTAATTGATACAAGTGAGGTCATGTTTGATGATTTTCAGCGCGATTGGATTCGAGAAGATGAGAATTCTCCAACTTATGAACATTCACTTCTAGGCGAAGTATCTCCGAATAATATCTACATTAACCGTTTTATTCTCGATTCGGATGAAGTATACTCTGCTGTTGAGATTGGAATCACAAATGATTTTGATTCTATTTCCGTTTACCTCAATAACGTTCTTATCTATGAAGAGGAGAACCATGTCTCGAATAATCGCAACTATTTCAGGATTTTATATTCTGGAAGTGTTCTTCAGAAAGGAAGCAATGTGATTGCAATTATGATTGACAATCAACCTCATCTCAACAATGTGTATATCTATGGATATCCTGCTACTCCAACGGAACGTAGATTTGTTTGATTGGAGTCATTCTCAGGATGTATGTATGTCCCACAGTATACACCGATATCACATTCCAAACTTGTAGAGAATCATGATATTAAGCAACTGTTTGATTATTCTAGCGAGTATTTCTATTTCGATGATCATGCCAATTGCTTCGTTACAATCTCCAATTCATTCTTCGAGTAAGGAAAATGAACGTGTTTTACCTAGTGTCATTCAACTCAACAAATATGCTGTCTATAATTATGTATTTGCTTATGTCCCGCGGGAATGGCTTGTTTTGGGTAGTAATGACGGTGATAACTGGACAGTGTTGGATTATGAAAATGATCCACATTGTGATAATCTCCTCAAAGTATATCATTTTCAACTCAATAACACTCGAACTGCTTATAAGCAATACAAGATTACTATTATTCAAAATAAGGGGTATTTTGTAACATGGCTTCCAGAATTCTATCCCTATATTTGTAATGAAGGATTTGAGGAACCTTTGTATTCCTTGAGACATGACATCCAGCAATACCTGATGAAGTTCACTCTTCATTCGAGTATCTCTGGAAATGAACCAAATTCTACACACTTTGAAATATATCCTGCTCTTCCTCCTACAGTTACACTCGATCCACATACTGGAGATATTTATGGGTTCTTTGTAGGCATTCGTTTTTCTATTTAGTCTGTAGGACTATTCTCATCCAACATTCTCTTCTTATACCGTGTATGCTGAGGACGACAAACATAGTCAACAAATGGCGCTTTCGTTCGAACTCAAAGGTGGGGATAGATGGGTCATATTATCCATAGAAGCATATGATTATGATTTTGAACTCATCGGGGGAAGAATTGTTTACAACAATTACTTTGCTCAGACTCCTTTCTTTATTCTATTCCTTTTCTTTTCGATTGCTCTCGGTTTATTGGGTATTCTTGTTATTGTCTTGTTCTAATTCGTGTTTCCTCTAAGACCAAAATCGGATCGAATCTCCTGATTGAAATTGGGACAATTTCAGCAATTCCAAAAGTCATAGTACAATTGATTCTGTTCTCAGGTTTCACTTTCTTTGTAACACAGCATGTTTCCGCAGTATCAATATCTTATCTCACAAATGCAGGCAGTGGTTGGTGATTTGTCGTCAATTCAAAAGTAGTATCCTCAGAATGTGAATGCACTAATCCAATCTTCACCTGAAGTTGTGTCATCTAGTATGAAGGTTGCACAAACAGGTTTGCTGTTGTCATGTTAAGTAAAGTGTTAGTTATTAATGGAATAAATGACATATGCATTATTTGTTCCTTCCGACATCAGTGTTCATGGGGAGGAAATGTCTATGCCTTCCCTATAGACCTGATTATTCCTCGTACTTTCCCAATGACGGCCCCAGAGTTCTATATTCGTCCGGAACCTGGTTCTCGTATTTTCCCAATCCCGAATGTAGTTGACGAGTCTGGGAAGATCATCTCTTATTTGGTACAGAATCTTCGATCAGGGGTAATACTATGCTTTTTAATTCATGTTAGTATCCTTTAACACAGTTCTTTGTCGATCTTCATGCTTCTTTCGGAAACAGTTTCCCTGTGTGTGCTGATAACCGTCCACAGTAGTATTTGGATCGTTTTCTTATCTAGACTGATCGGGCAACTCAAACAGATCATGCAACCAGAGTTCATCGCCAAATATGAGGCTGTATTACGTAAAAATTATCGATATTACTCATTTGAAGGATCGTTCAAAGAGTTAAGTGTTCTACAAGGACAACTGAGAGAGAATGCTGCTACAATCGAAGATGCGACTAATACGGTTATAAACTGTAATAGTGAGCTGGTAAAGAAGGATGAAGCCCTTTCGGCAGAGGTAGTGTGTATTCTCCCAAATACACTGTAGTTGGATAAGAAGAAAGAAATGGAAAAGCAGTTTGCCGATGGACCAAAACCTGTTGAGGATGACTATCGTACTGCCTTTTCCTTCAGCAGCGATAATCAGCAATTGTGGGAATTAGCTGAAGGAATGATTTGTAGATATATGGAACTGGACAGTTGTGAACGCGCTGGAAATGATCTGCATGATTTGCTGTACTCGTCTCTTAACAAGTCAAATACAGAAGAAGTGTTGGATGTCGTTCTATTTGAGATGCATTATGGATAGTTGATTCGTGAGAATGGAAAGGAGATCTTTGAGGCTCACTATCTAAAAGAAGTTGTGAAAGCACGCATGGGAACCACTGCAAATTATCAATCTACTAAATCTTTCTTGCCTAGTGTTCCTGTCCTTGCTCGGGTTGGTCCTCCTACATTCTAAGGTTCTATTCTGTTTGTTCAAATACCCGCGGGAATTTGATATACTTTTTGCTTCATTCGTACAGGATCATTTCTTAAGTACACGTTTTGCTATGATTCTAGAATTTCGAATTCCATTGCCTCTGAGTGTTAGTGACTTTCAGGTGGCACAACTTTCCATGGTAATCAAAGCCCAAGAGAAGGTAACCGGTGGAGGTGAAGGTATTGTAGTCGTCAAGAATGAACCGTACTCTGTTTATCACCTCGATTATCTCTAGATTTGACAATACGGATGGCCATATGGGTGTAAGTGAAATCAGCAAGACTGCCATTCCAAAGGTCAAGGGACAGTATACTCTCAAGAAGTTGTATCGAGGGTTGGTTCTGACGATGTAGGTATTTGTTGGCCTCTATGGTTCCGAGAGTGGTGAAAGCTATGATGCCCTCTGGTATAGTTTTTCATATGTTTTGATATGTAGACTCGCTTTTCCTTTGGGAAGAAGCTTGGAACGCCCATCCGTACTGTCTTACAGTGATGACAAATGGATATTTGTCGATTGAGAAATTCAGACTCGTGATTGAATCGCGCTACATAAATGATAATGGAACTACAGAGAATGCCCTCGAAATGACTCCTGCAGAGCTCAAGAAGAGAGAGATCATCTTTGTAGACGTGGCCAAGAAGGGAAGCAACGAGAAACTTCCTGTGGATGAGGATGTTACCATTTTTCATAGTAACAAGAGACAAATAGGTCCTCTCGTTCCTGAATGGTATAAAACACAAAGTATTAATTAGTCTTTGTGATAATTCGTAGCTCCGGTACAGCAGTTCGATATTTCGTTAACTATTAGACTAAGAATCCAAT
>JABLTK010164803.1_pt1 | contig 12321 bp, 9 predicted proteins | sample 7160131 | NCBI WGS metagenome assembly JABLTK01 (sample SAMN14651221, study PRJNA627086) | human gut metagenome | isolation source: feces | host: Homo sapiens
AGAAGATCAGCCCCTCACCGGCATTGGAATTCTGCCTTCGCCTTCCGCAATCAGACGTTTCATTCGTTCCCGTTCTTCAGTGAACTCTTTTGACAGCTCAACAAAATCTTCTGCCGATATGAGTCCTTTGACCTTATCGACATAAAGCTGCCGGAATAATCCAAAGGAGTGCATTTTTATTTCCGCCAGAAATATTCTTTAGAGTTTTCAATTAATTGTCCCCATATGCTACGATATGAACATAATTAAGTGGATAGCAAAAGAAAATATAATCGGGTAATCGAAGCAGGATAACGGCATTTCCTTGGAACAGGGCGAGCCACTTATTTTATTGGTACATATGGTAACCGAAATAATCGGTTTCAGCCATATGATTGCGCAACCAAAATGGCCTATGATTATTCTAAAGTGGGCGACAAAAATGTTCAGATTCGGAATTTGGACACCGACGAGGTCTTTACCTACTATCAGGCCGATGTTGGCGCATTGCCCGATGCAATTATCGACATTTGGGGCGAAGACAACATCCGCGAGATTGCAGGAACCCCGGATGGAGCGCCGACAGATAACGCAAATAATGTGAGATATTACCACGAGCGGTTTTCTGATCAAACAGCCCCTGCCAGATAAAAACGCTTAGAGAGGATGTCCTGCCCTTTTTGAAACAGGAGGAGAGATATGAAAGTAAAGCAATTGATTTCCATTCTTCTTATGCTGCTGCTACTGACGGCGTGTAGCGCAAACACCGACCTTGACCTTCCGGACGAAGCAGGTTCATCGGAACAGACATCCAACATGGACGCCTCTGCCGCTGAACCGGAAGACGGGGCGGAAAAGCCGACGCTGCCAGAGATCGAGACGCCCGAGGGAGCCCCGGACGCAGAACTAGTGGAGACGCTGCTTGTCACTGTGGTAGACAACATCAACGGCGAAAATACGGATGACGGCGTGGAGCTAGTCATCTATGCTTACGATGAACAGTCGCAGGCGTTTCGGGTAATCTTCAAGACGCCAATCGGCCCATATGTGTATCCGGCCAATACGGTGGATTTTGAACACCAGATCGTCTACTACGCGTCTGCACGCCCGGACGAGACATATGACAACCTATATTCGTGTGATTTGAAAACAGGAAATGTCCAGCGGCTGACGGATGGAAAAAATGCGTTTAATGATCTTCTCTTTGTGGATGGCACGCTCTATGCCAATGTGGCTCGGGAGTTCTGCACAACCTGTCAGCCCGCCCGGTTTGACCTTGACAGCCAGACGTTTACCTATCGAAATGAGGCCGACGACGATACGTGGCATCATTCCTTCTCCTATGACGATTACGCAGACGAATTTTTGATCCTCACTTGCTCGGATGCGGAAATGCGGACACACCGCGTTGCGGCGGAGACACATATCCGGCCTAAAACAATTTCTTTGATCGACGCAACATTTGAGAATGTCACACCTCTGTTTTTTACGGAGGATTTTGAAATCTGTCTGACCCGACGGCTGAATGAAAATACCATTCTGATGACAACAGAGCCACAGATGGTCAGTGGAAAGCGTACACTCAAACGTCTGGACATCACCTCGCAGGAGGTGGAGAATGTGGAAATTCCCGGAATTCAGCAGGTTCATATGTTCTATCCTTCCTTGGACGGCAATACCCTGTATTTCGTCGGCCAGGCGGAGGGCAAGACAATCTGGAACGTTTACCGCTATGCGCTGGACACGCAGGAACTGACGCAGCTCACGTTCCCCAAACAGCCCGACCGGATCATTGACATACAGATCACGCACCAGCCCTGCGGGCCTGATTTTTCACATGGATGTTGCGTCCTCGAAGACGAAGGCCTAAAAAAATAACCTTTTGGATTACGCACTGACAGAATGCAGTGTTCCTCAGGCAAAACAAAGAAGACGTAGTCCCGAAACAGACTAATCAATCAGTATCTAATGGAAAATATGGAACCAAATGAATGCCATGAAAGGAAGGACAACTATGAAAAAGAAAATCCGTATTTTTGCCCTGCTTTTGATTGTAGCGATGCTCTTATCGGCATTTGCCTATGCTCATGAAGAAACAGACAGCGCGAAGATTCACTTAACAGGTGAAACGTTGAGCGAAGCCGATGATGTTCAGGCTATCGGCAACCGAGCTATCTTTATTTCTACGCAGAATAAGATTGCCAGCGTTGATGACTCGCAACAAGAATATGTTGCAGAGTACGTGCCAGAATACCAGATTGAATTTGCTATACCGTATCAAAACAAAGGCGTCATGATTGGCAGTGAAAAACCGACTATGGTCGCGTGCCCTAACGCATTGTGCAAGGATGAATATGAGCTGTCATGGGAGGGCACGTATGAGTACTTTGATTTGACCACAGGCGCAGTTCGAGCCATCCGTGACCCGAACACATTTTACATTGCGGCAACAAGTGTTGGCCTCACAGATCAGTCAAACTATACAACCACCATAAACGGAAAAAGCATTCCTAACGCGCAATATCCCGCAGGCGGCACATATAGTGGATCGACCAGCACGAGTTTTGGTACAGGTTCACAATGCCACGGATTTGGGCTCTATATCTATGACTACTTATTTGGAAGCAGTGGTGCAAAATGCTCTCAGGGTTTTGAGTATATCGGAAACTATACTCAAACGCAAATAAAGAACAAACTTCAGTCTTTTGCTCTTGGAACGCTGCTCAGAGTTAGCTACAGCGGCAGCACGTCAGATGAGCATACAATGATTTTGGTTGGCAGAGACAGCACTGGCGTTATCATCTACCATGCAAACTGGCCTGATAACGGCACTGTAGCAATTTCACATGTGACATGGAGTGGATTTGCACAAACGTTCCCCTACTTGGATTTTATTATTTGTCCGCATAATGTGAATGTCTGGAAGCCATATTCCTCGACGCAGCACAGAGGAGCATGCACAGCGTGCGGGACTTATCTTTACGGAAGTCACTACGCACAAGTCGGTGGTATGGGGACTTGTCTGGTCTGTGGCTATTACGGAAATATGCCAGGATTGACCAGTACAGGTCATGAGACAGAATGATCGCGAGGTATGTTCTATGATAGGAGTCGTTACTCTGCAGCGAAAAAGTGTGATGTGTCTCCTGCTGCTTGTGATTGCGGTGTTGATGCTGAGCGGTTGCCATCAACAAAGTCGTAGTGCGCAGCTAGATATTGCTGTGCAGCAACCGCCAGGGGTGGAGCAGCCCACTGAGGCACAGCCTACGCCGCAAGCGCGCCCAGCCAAACCGGAACAGGCAGAAGATCCGTCATTTCTCTCTCCTGAAAGCGACGGGGACTACGATCTGGTATTCTTCTTTGCCACAGCGGACATCGGCGATTATGAATTTTCCATCGCCCCCGAGGGCAGCGACGATTGGCAGAAGCTCGACGAGGCGCACTGGCTGGGAACCTGCGGCCAGTCAGAGGAGCACAGCCGGGTGCATCAGCAGCCCTCGCATATTTCAAAGTTCGGATTCCGCTTCGCGGATGAAGCAGACGGACGCTATCAGCTCAGGACTACAACGGTCGGGGTGACGCCCGCTGAGGTGCAGGAGCTGTGGTCGCTTGAGATCAAGGATCAGACAACGCTGCTCGTCGTGGGAAGCGACCCGAAGACGGGTAAGCAGCTGCCGGAGCTTCTGCCCATGCGGCGCTGCGCCGACTGCCCGCAAAGCTGGTTTTTCCAGGAGGGCGATCCCGCCGAAGCGGGGCCGGAGGTCATCGACTGCTGCTATGTTGCCCTGCCGAACGAGGAGGCGGCCAGCTATTTCCTTGCCCCGGAGGGCTGCGAGGATTGGATCGCCGTGAGCGCGGAGGCAAGCGATGGCCTGTGTGAAAACGAGAAAATCCACGGCGAAGGCTACCGTCTGCTTCGCATTCCCCTTGACGCAGACGCGGAAGGTACGCGCTATCAGCTTCACCGGGAAGAAACCAACAAAGTCACGGCCACATGGCACGACATTTGCATCACGGACGATCACACCCTGCTTCGGGTGTACAGGCAGCCGGGATCAGCGGCGTGGCAGTCTGCCTGGTGCGCGGGGGAAGAACTGCTGCTGGTGGAAAGCTTCGCCCGCTGCGGCGAATGCCCGAAAAACTGGCCGGAGGGACGCCGTCAGAAATGCGGCACCACCGCCCTGAGCGCAAACGCAGACGCCCCTGTTGGAGAAAGCGTCTGCGGAGATCTGGAATTCTACTTTGGCGCGGACAACGTGGGCTGGTACGAGTTCTCCATCGCGCCGGAGGGAAGCGATGCGTGGGTCAAGCTGGATGACGTGTGTATAGATCGCGGCTGGAGCGCGGACGGTTACGTCTGTCCGTCTAAGTATGGCGTCCGATTTGAAGAAGGCAGCGGGCTGTATCAGCTCCGCGCCACTGTCAAGGCCCCGCTGCCGTTTGCAATATCGAACATCTGGCACAACCTGCCGCTGCAGCCGGAGGGGGCGCTTCTGTATGTGGCCTGCCCGCCCGGAACCGAGCAGTGGCAGGAAGCGATTGCTGCGACACAGGCCGTGATCGTAACGCAAATGGAGCCGGAGGGATTGAGGGAATAAGCTATAAGAATTCCATCGCATAAAGCAGGAGGAAAAAATGAAAACAAAGCAACGATATTTTGTCTTTAGTTTTCCTGCTGTCGGCACTGTCACCTGCTGTGGCTGCATCAAATGGAAACGCAACTGACACGGAAGCGCAGATAGATCAAACGGAAAACGTAGTTTGTTATGAGACGTTCTTTCAGTAGATTCTATATTCTAATGAAGATAACGGAACGTTTCGCAACGTCCCGTTACTATTGTCTCATGCCTGTCCATGCGCGGGGTGGTTTGACGCTTACATAAATGAGGTCAAATAGTGAACGCGGACGCTCCCCACCAGGGGGAACGTCCGCGCTTTTGCTGTCACCAGCGCCATGACACCACGGCGCGGCTTGAAGGGCCAACTCTAGCTGAGAACCAATACAGAAAAGGAATCAAAACTATGCAAGAGTTACGTTAAAGTCACCTTAACCCGTCCATTATGAGTAATGGTTAGAGTATAAATCCCATCTACATAAGACTCTGTATAATTCCCTATGACTTTCGCTATTTCTGACTTTTTGATGAGGTCCTTTTCGCAAAAGTGCTTTTACCGCATCGTCTTAGCTAATTTCGCTCATTCCTCCTGCGCTGTATCTGCTCTTGATATGCTTTCGCTGATACCCCAGAATACTTTTTAAACACATGGCTGAAGTAGGTAGTATCTTCAAATCCGGTACGCTGTGCAACCTCGAAGATTTTAAGATTCTGTTCCTCCAGCAGATGCTTCGCATATTCTATTTTTTTACTAGTAATCGTGTCCATGATTGTTTTTCCGGTCTTTTGCCTAAAAAAACGGCTGAGATAGCCTGGACTGACATGAACAGCCGCAGCAATGTCCTTTAGTGTGAGCGCCTCACAAAAATGACGATCGATGTACTTTTGCACGCTTGCAAGCAGATGGTTTCCTTCCGAAAGAACCTGAGAAACATATTGACAAGCGGAGCAGAAAAGCGCTGTTTGAAGCTGCATACACTCATGGTGAAACTGCGCGCACTCTAGTTCTTGAGTCCACTGTGCTTCGTCAATATCCAGTGCATCCAAATCTGTTCCATAATTTTCTAAAGCACTGCGACACAGATGCAGAATCATTCGCGCAGTTTCCTTTACCTGCGCCTCTGGTTGCGTTTTCTGTTTTTGTAATGAAGCAATCTCGGAAAGAATTTCACAACCAGCAGCTTGGTCACCGCTTCGAAGGCAACGATTTAGGGCAGCAAATTGTGCTGCATAAGTTGGTATTTTTGCAGGCTTGCTCGGCTGGTAGAGATGAATTTCACGTTTATCGTAAAAACGATTTGAGATGGCTTGCTGGGCCTGCGCAAGCGCCTCTTGCAGATCAAAGAGTTGGTAAATGACATTGCTGATTCCCCAATAGAGGGGTTGCGAGCCCAGTTTTTGAAACATTGCCGTGCTGTTTTCGCATATGCTTAACACCTGTTTCTCTGGAATATCCATAAAAACGAGCACAAAGTTGTGTGGCCCATTCGGCAGCAAATACAGATTGTCTTCTGACATAAAACTGCGTAACAAATTCTCTGCTTGTTGCTGATTCTTATGATCTTTCCCCGCATTTACGAGCGCAACTTGATATGTTTTAGCCTGCAGATTTTCATAACCGCTCTGTTTTGTAATATCCTGTGCAGAATGGAAAGTTCCATTCAAAATTGCCTTTAGAAGATAGAATGATTGCGCTTTGAGCCCTTCTTGGAACATTGCCTGCTGCTTCAGCTGCTTTTTGCAGCGTTTGACCGCAGATACGATTTCGCTCATATCCCCATTTTTCGTGACATAGTCTGTTACACCATACTGAATTGCTTGCCGCGCATACGAAAAATCAGCAAACGCAGTTAACAGGATCATCTGAATAGCCGGATATGTTTCATCCACCCATTTTGCAAGCGCAAGCCCGTCAACAACGGGCATCTTTATGTCGGAAATCACGATATCTGGCTGTATGGATGTTATTACTTGCTTCGCACGAAGGCCATTTTCAGCAGTTCCAATTACTTCACAGCCTAATGCGGCCCAATCTATGAGTGTGCATAGACCCTTTCGCATTAGCATCTCGTCATCGACAATCAGGACTTTGGTCATATGTGATTTCCTCCCGTGGCAGATGAATCGTTACGGTAGTTCCAATCTGTTCGTAACTTATGATGTGTATCCCGTATGCGGGACCATATAAATGCTGCATTATTTTATAAACAGTATTCAGTGCGACCCGGTTATGGCGGTTCCCAGACACGGGCAGATCAAGCGGTAGCGGAATCTCACCATTTTGTCCCTCGAAGCCAACGCCATCATCCGCGACCACAAGCTCTATCGCCCCATTTTCAGCATAACCAGCAGACACATGGACAGTTCCTGAACCATCCTTAGGCTCGATGCCATGTCCAACCGCGTTTTCTACCAGCATTTCGATAATAAGCTTCGGAACAAGGCAGGTTAGAAGTTCTTCGTCCGAAACGGATACCTGATAGGATATTTTCTCGCCGAACCGCATTTGCTGCAATTCAATATAAAACTTTGCATATTGCAGTTCTTGCGCCAAAGGGATTTTGACATCACCGCCTCCAGAGAGCCGAGCCTGCGTCAATCCAGCAAAATTGCTTGCCATCTTCTGAATATCGGCGTTTCCGTCCATCTGCGCCATAAGTGCGATGCTACACAAAACATTGTACATAAAATGTGGGTTGATTTGGCTCTGTAAAAAGCGAAGCTCGCTTTCTTGGGTGACAAGCTTTTTCTCGTAGACATCGTTGATTAGATGATCAATGGTATCCGTCATGGCGTTGAAGGCCTGACTCATGGTAGAAAACTCCTGACAATCGTACTGTGGGAGCTTGACGCTGAAATTCTGCTGCGCGACCTGCCGGAGCTGAAGCGTCATCTCCTGAAGCGGCCGCAGACGGCGGACAACAGCGAAGAACATGACCGCTGCGACGGCAAGCAAAAGCAGAACGCAGGCGATCACATACGGCGCGGCGACCTGATATAGAAGCCGCAGGATCTGCACCGACGGAACGCCGACAGCACAGTGCAGCCCCATGCCGGAGGCTTCGCTGAACAGGAGATACCGGCTTCCGTCAAGCTTTCGCGTATAGCAGGCGTCGTGACCGGCATCGGCCAGCTCGCGCTGCTCCTCCGCGCTCAGCCGCAGCGTGCTCTCCGACAGGACGACCGCGCCGTCCTTGTCAAACAGATACCAGAACGCATCCTGATAGTCGGCAAGCTTTCCCATGATCGACGTGACCGCGGACTGGTTGACAACGAAGATCACCGTGCCAAACGGGTCTGCCCACCGGTCATAGGCGGTAAAGATGATGTACAAATACGGCGCGCCCGCGGTACACTGTACGTCCGCGCCGCTTTCCCGAAATGCCTGATAGCGTGCCAGATTGTCTTCATCCAGCCGGAGCTGCTCGTTTGAAAGATTTTCATGATAGCTGACCACATCGAATGCTTCCTGCATATCCACAAAGTATGCCATCTCCACAAACGGCAGACCTGGCGCAACGATGTTCTTGTCTGAATAAATATCGACAAGGCTCCGGAACTGTTCGCTTCTGGTATCGGATGCTTCGGCGGCCATCTGCGGGCTTTTACAGACGCGCAGCAGGATATCCTCCAGCAGCTGCGTCTTTGTGGAGAGGCTCTGGCTGACGGTCTGCATGGCAAATTCGGCCTCACGGTTGACGAACGGGCCCATGACATTGCTGATCAGAAGCACCAGGATCAGCAGGCTGATCAGCAGCGTGACCAGCACCGAGCTGACGCTCAGCCAGATCAGCTGTCCGCGAAGCGATGGGGTGCGTATCCAGTTTCTGCATCGTTCCCGCATAAAAATATCCTTGCCTTTCTGCTGTTCTTCCTGCTATGATAGCATAAAAGAACAAAAAGCTGAACAGGGGATGAATCGTGATGATGAAAAAAAGACTGCTTCTGTGTGCGCTGCTTCTGTGCATTCTCCTGACGGCCTGCTCTACAGCAGCGGAAACGGAGCCGGTGTCCATCAGCTTCATGCACGGCTGGGGCGGAAGCGGGGCGGACCATGTCGGCATGCGTGAGCTGTTTGCCGCGTTCGAGGCAGAAAACCCGGATATTCACATTGTCTATGATACCTCGCCGGATCTTGAGATCGTCATGGAAAAGGCCGCGGATATGCTTGCGGTCGATAAAACACCGAATATCATCAGCACAAACGGAAATGTGCAGTATGTTTCAAATGCCACAAAGAAGGGCGTGGCGCTGGATCTGACGCCATATTTGCAGGAAGACGCGACGTTCGCCTCGGACGTCAGTCCGCAGATCCTGCAGGCGCTGCAGGAGCCGGACGGCGCGGTCTATACGCTCCCGGATGCGGTGGAGTATATCGGCTACTGGTATAATGCGTCTTTGTTCCAGCAGGCGGGGATCACGGATACCGGGACACCGGCGGGCACGGTCGTGCTTCCGCAGACCTGGGAGGAGTTCTGGGCGGCGTGCGATGCGCTGGCGGAGATCTCGCCGCAGACCGGCGCCGTGCCGCTTCAGCTTCAGGTCAGCCAGATGGGCTTCTTCCTTGGCGCAAGACTGGCCGCTGCATCCGGGGATGCGCTGTCCTTTATGCAAAAGCAGACGCCTGTGTGCCGCCAGGCGGATGCAGAGCTTGCGGTGTCCGAGCTTATGCGTGCGCTGGCCTATGACACGCAGCGCGGCACAGCGCCGGACGTCCGCCGGAATTTCTTTGACGGCAAGAGCGCGATCTATATTGACGGCGTCTGGGCGAATACAGAGCTTGCGGAGACGACGACAAAGCAGGAGATCCGCTATGCCGCGTTTCCCGGTTTTTCGGGAGAAACGATTGCATACGCCAATCCTGCGACCGGCTATGTTGTCAGCAACGACGGCTCAGAAAGGCAGATCGACGCCTGCGTTCGATTCCTGAAATATATGCTCAGTAAAGACGTGCAGGAGCAGATCGTCACAAAAACGCATCAGGCGCCGAGCAATCCCAATATCTCGGATGCATGGATCTACGAGCAGGTGCCGGTTCTGGCTGACGCCGTGCAGGTCTGCAAGCAGGCGGATCGGCAGATCCTGACGCTTTATTCCGTCCTTCCCGCCAAATCAAGCGCCCAGCTGGACCAGCTGCTGGAGGAGCTGCTGCGGGGAAAGGATGTGCAGCGGTCTATTGTTTCCATCATAACAGATTTGCAGCAATAGAGCGGAAACAGGTAAAAATAACGCAAGCATATTAAAATATTACATCAAAAGAAGTCTACTGCGCCTCTGAATTGTTGAAATTACACAATCCAGAGGCGCTTTCTTTTTCACCGGAGATCAAAAAAACGCAACGATCAGGCAAAATGCTTTATGGTGTTTTTTTCACTGTCCGGATAGACTGAATATATCGATTCAGCCTGCAAAAGCCATGGCTGACAAATTTAAAACTAAATGGAGGGTACTATGAAAAAGATTCTTGCACTTCTTCTGGCATCGCTTTTGCTCATCGGCCTGTTTGCCGGATGTGCCAAGCAGGAGACTGCGCCTGTCCAGCAGGAGCAGACCACGACAACCGAACCGGCCCCGGCAGAGCAGCCTGCCGAGCAGCCTGCCGAGCAGCCTTCGGAGCAGCCGGAGAACACCGAGCTCCCCACGATCACCTTTGTCCACGGTTACTACCATGATGAGTCCGAATGGGCGGCAGCTGCGCAGATGCGTCAGATCTATCAGGATTTTGCTGATCTGCACAAGGACGAATTCAACTTCGTCGCCGTCGCCGACGAGTCTGGCGCGGAGGGCATCTACAACACAGCGCTCAACGACATCAGCGGCGGCAAGTTCTATGACATCGCCGACTTTGGCGGCTGGAACATCGTTCCCGTCGCAAGCGCGGCCGGTCTTATCCTTGACCTGAAGCCGTATCTGGATGAGGATGCAGGCTTCAAGGCAGGCGCAGGCGTCTGCTACGATCAGAACCTGACTGCGGATGGAAAGATCTACTCTGTTCGTGAGCAGATCGAGGCTGTTGGCTTCTGGTACAACGAAGCGCTGTTCGCGCAGGCTGGCGCGAAGGTCCCCGCCGACTGGAGCACATGGGCGGACTTTGAGGAAGCAGTCGACAAGCTTGTTGACGCAGGTATTACCCCGTTCGGCCTGAACGCAGGCTGGCCCACCAACATTCTGACGGCTGGCCGTTTCCAGGCGGACGAAGCGACCCGCGCATTCTATGCACAGGGCGCAGAGGTCGCATCGTTTGACGATCCCGCGTTCCGTGAGGTCATGACGTTCATGCAGGAGAAGGTTCTGCAGAAGATCGACTCCGCGAACTTTGGACCTGGCGGTGACGACGACGAGCAGTACCGCAATGACTTCTTTGACGGCAAGACCGCTATGCTCTTCAACGGCGTCTGGGATGCCGGCGGAAGCGTAGACTGTGCGGCGGGCGCGGAGAACATCAAGCCTGCCAACTTCCCGACGAACGAATCCGGCAAGCGCGCTTCCCTGATGTCCGGCGGCACGGGCTTTGTGGTATCGAACAGCCTGACCGACGCACAGACCGCAGCCTGCATCGAGTTCATCAAGTATATGACGAGCGAGGAGATCGCCAACAAGATCATCGCGTTCGGCATCGGCATGGCGCCGAACACCAACGTGGACTACGCCACGCTGATGGACAGCGTTGACGCACCCGAAGCAAAACTTCTGGTTTCCGCCTGCCAGCTCTGCATGGCGGCAGACTATCAGGCGCTCGGCCTCGGCAACGAATTCGGCGACTTTGAGGGCGAAATTCAGGCTAAATACGCCGGTCTGAAGGACGGCAGCAAGACAGTTGACGATGTTGTCAGCGAACTTGATGCAGTGATCGCCGCAAACTGATTTCCATGCAAACTGGCGAAGGGGGCGGAACGCCCCCTTCGCTATATCGCAAAGAAAGGATGACGCATCATGAAGGCTGGAACAGCTGAGAAAAAAGCTGCCCGTGCAATGGGAAAGTACCGGAAACGAGGGTTTCTTCTGGCCTTCCTTGCCCCTTGCACGATTCTGTTTTTGATTGTCTACGCATACCCGCTGGTCACGATTTTCCTGACCTCGTTCTGTAAATGGAATTACGAGAATTTCACCGCACCGGAGTTTTTGGGCTGGTCAAACCTGTTTGACAATTATATCAAGCTGTTCCGGTATGACGCAAACTTCAAAATGGCGCTGGTCAACTCGCTCAAGTGGGTCGCGCTGACGCTGCTGATCCAGGTGCCATTCACCATTCTGGTCGCGCTGACGCTGTCCAAGAAAATGCGCGGCTGGAAATTTACCCGCAATATGTTCCTGATCCCCAATATCATTTCGACGGCCGCGATCGGATTGATCTTTCTGAACCTCTACAGTCCTGCGCGCGGCATTGTGACCGAGCTCTGCAACCGGATCTGGCCCGGCTCCGATATCAGCGTGCTGTCGAACTCCAAATACGCCTTCTGGGGCGTGACATTTACCTTCATTCTGTTTGGCGGTTCCAACTGTCTGCTGCTTTTAACGCAGATCTTCTCCATCGATCCCGGCATCTATGAAGCGGCGCACATTGCGGGCGCGTCTGACCGGCAGATCGACTGGTACATTACGCTGCCGCTGCTGCGTCCGATGATCGGGACGATCTCCGTCATGGCGGCGAATTACGGCCTGCTCCTTTACAATGAAATTGCGCTCATCACATCTGGCGGCCCGGATAACGCCACGTATTCGCTGA
>JABLTK010045250.1_pt1 | contig 12311 bp, 17 predicted proteins | sample 7160131 | NCBI WGS metagenome assembly JABLTK01 (sample SAMN14651221, study PRJNA627086) | human gut metagenome | isolation source: feces | host: Homo sapiens
AGTTTTCAACATTGCATTATTTTATCAACAAAACATTTGTACACAATAACCAAAAAATAATTTTATCTTTGTGCATTTTGTCAATAGACATTTTCGGACTTGTCCGTTATAATGGGGATAACATCTAAACGAAAGGAAATAAAAAGCAATGACACAAAAAGAATTAACCGCATTAAAAGCGGTATATTACTTGGCCGAGAGAAACCCACGCCTTAAGCATGGTGGCATTTGGGTTGAGGATGTGCATAATATGGAAACCTGTCAAAAAATATCCTTTATGGAGGCGTGTTCTATTGTTGAAAAACTTGTTTATGGCTTTGAAAGTGAAACAGAGGTAAAAGCGTGATATAGCAAAATAAAGGAGACTAACAAATGCTCGCAGTCCTAATATTTTATCTTATGTGCCTACTATGGTTACATGAAAAACAATAGTTATTTTACCGGCACGGCGGTATAATTTCCGTGTAATGAAAGGATATTTTATGAAAATCTCAGCAAAAATCAATTGGAAGAACCCCGACAACAAAAAATCTGTTAAACAGCTCATAACCGTGAACATTGACGACCTTATCACGGCGAAAGGCAAGGTCTGTGTCACCAGTGACGGTAAACCTTTTATTTGTTGGCCAAGCTATAAAAACAAAAAGGACAACAAATACTATTCGGATTTTTATGTAACCGATGAAAAGCTTAAAAGCGCGCTTGATGATTTGGCGGTTAAGCTTTACGATGATGAAAAAGACTCAAGCGTAACAATTAGATAATTTGTAAATTTTTTGTAAAGTTATATACATTATTATTTAAATATTGTATAATACAAGCGGCAAGAGAGGCGGACAAGGTCAGCGCCGGAAGCGCGTCCACGCTGTTGACCGCAGCGTAACCCTCTCTTGCCACATATCATAAGGAGGATTAATAAATGCCATTATATCAATACTCAATGTCAACGGAAGCAGAAAAAAACGCAAGTGAACATTTCAAAGTAAAAGAATTTGCATGTCATGACGGCTCAGATTATGTCCCGGTTGATAAGGGGCTTTTGATTAAACTTGAAGCACTCAGGGCAAAGCTTGGGCATCTGCCTATACATATAACCTCCGGCTATCGTACAGTCGAATATAATAATATAATCGGCGGTGCCAAAAATTCATATCATATACGTGGTAGAGCAGTAGATATTTATCTTATAGGTAAAACACCGGCACAGATTGCACATGCCGCACAGCCGCTATGGTTTGGCGGTATCGGTCTTTATGATGACTTTGTTCACCTTGACACCCGTGGCGATATGTTCTACTGGAAAGGTCACGAAGTAAAAGAAACAACCACTTTCGGAAATTTTGTCAGCTTTAAAATTTCTGATTTTAAAAATCTTAAATGTGCTTTACTTGCTGACGGCTGGGATTTGGACGACATCGAAAACACATACACAGAACAGCTTGAAAACTGTCTAAGATATTGCACAATCAGCCGGAACAGTACAGGTAACATGACTAAACTCGCCCAATTTTGTGTCGGCACATTTCCTGACGGAAAAGCCGGTACTAAAACGCAAAGTGCTATTATTACATGGCAAAAATCAAACGGCCTAACTCCTGACGGTATTTTCGGTTATCAATGCTGGAAAAAGGCCATATCAAAGGGGGCTTAAAGATGCACGATACTGTTATTATTGCCATTTTATCACTTATAGGTACATTTTTCGGTTCTCTTTCAGGGGTTATAACTTCAGCAAAACTAACAAATTTCCGGCTTAAACAGCTTGAAAACAAGGTAGAAAGACATAACAATTTCGCCGAAAAAATTCCGCTTTGGAATTAAGAATAAAGGAGATTGAGGATAATGGCCGACCTTAAAAAGTGGTTTAAATGCGCCTTTGTTAGAGCGGCAAAGACTTTTTGTCAAACGCTTGTGGCCTTGATTCCGATGAATCTTGCAATCAATGAAATTAACTGGGTGTCTTGCGTTCTTGTTGCCCTCACTTCCGCTTGTGTGTCGCTCTTGACTTCAACTTATGGATTGCCCGAATGTAAAGAAAACGAAATTGAAAATAAAGGAGATAATGATAATGACAATAGACCAAATTATTAAGCTTTCCGATATTGGTTTTACAGCCGACGAAATAAAACAACTATCCAATAGCGGCAACGCAGAACCCGCCGGAGACCCTAAACCCGCAGAACCCGCCGGAGACCCCAAACCCGCAGAACCGGCCGCAGAAACCACCGCTTTTTCTGAGGCAGTAAACGCTCTTATGAAAGAAATTAGCGGTTTAAAAAAAACGATTCAGGCGACAAACATACTCAACAGCAACGCAGAGCAGGAAAAGCCCGAAAGCGTTGATACAATTTTGAAATCTTTTATGAAAGGAAATGAAAAGTAAATGGCAGTAAACGACCTTACCTTTAATCAGGTATCCACCCTTCTAAAGTCCATCACCGACCAAGCAACCGGCACAACCAACATAACTCCCACAAATACAGGAGAATTTGTCAGTGTAGCACAGACAGCTCTCAAGACCGGTTATGACCCGCTTAACACGGCAATATCTCAGGTGTTGAGCAAAACAATTTTTAGCGTGCGCCCCTACTCTGCAAAATTCAAAAATATCAATGTATCTAATCAGCAGTACGGCAATATTACACGCAAGTTGTCTATTGTTGACAGCGACCCTGAAAATGACGCACGATTTGAACTTGAAAACGCTACTGCGCCCGATATGTTCGCCGTCAAAAAGCCGAGTGTATTACAGACTAATTTTTACGGAGCAAATGTATTTTCCGACCATGAAACGGTTTACCGTGACCAGCTTGATTGTGCTTTTTCGTCTCCCGATGAATTCCAGCGTTTTATTACCATGCTGTTTACGAATGAAACCGATCGTATTGAACAGTACAGAGAAAACCTCGCAAGGGCAACTATAGCAAACTTTATCGGCGGTATTTATTCCGAGAATAAGGAAGGTCGAGTAGTACATCTTCTGTCCGAGTACAACGCCGCAACGGGTAAACAACTCACATCCACTACCATATACGACCCCGCAAATTATGCGGCATTTATGGCGTGGGTATATGCTCGTGTGGGCGAAATATCCGAACTTATGACCGAGAGAACTAAACTCTTCCAGACCCAAATTACCGGAAAGGAAATCACCCGCCATACTCCCGCCGCAAACCAGAAAGTATATCTTTCCACCAAACCCATGCTCCAGAATGATGCCATGGCGTTGGCTAACACTTTCCATGACAACTATTTGAAGTACACCGATTATGAAGCGGTCAACTTCTGGCAGTCCATTGACGACAGAATGTTGTTAAAGGTTAAGCCCTCATATCTTACCACCGACGGCACTATAACTACTCCCGCCGAAGCGGCGACAATAAATAATATTTTCGGTATTATTTTCGATGATGAGGCACTTGGTTATACTCAGGTCAACGAATGGAGCGCACCCACACCCATGAATGTTAGAGGCGGCTATACTAATTATTGGTATCATTTCACCCTCCGTTTCTGGAACGACTTTACCGAAAAAGCTTGTCTGCTTCTTCTTGACTAATCTTTGACATTATCTGACCGCCCAAGGTTTCCATCCCTCCCCTTGGGCGGTTTTCGATAGGAAGCGATAAAATGAAAGTAAAACTTTATAAAAACTTTAAGAAACGAAAAAACAGTACGCTCCAGCCCTCCGGAGATTTTCTCGAGCTCAATTGTACATTAAAGAACGGCACAAGCATAGTGAATCCGACCATACAATTACAACTTCCTTTTAATTCCGATTATAGCAACTATAATTACTGCCATATCCCAGACTTTGGCCGCTTTTATTATATTAAAGATTTAGTGTGGAACAATTCGATTGCCGAATTTGTACTTGTTTCCGACATAATGGCAAGCTTTAAATCGGATATTGGTGCATATAATGGTCTTATTTCGAGGTCATCAGCGGCGTTTAACACTTACCTTGTCGATAACACCGTAGTGACAGAAAATAGAAATCCTATTTTTTCAAACTTCGCTATAGAATACTCGCGTTCACTCGCAGTTCGCGTTTACATTTCAAGTTTTGATAACGGCGTCCAATCTTTTTTAATGACACCGGCCGAATATACATCATTTACGACATGGGCAGTTAATACCATTGACGGGATTTTTTCAAACGCTTCGCAATATATCACATCTGCGGAAATAATTGATAGAAACGCAACTATTCAGGGGGAACGGGTATCAACCATTAAAATAGGCGCGGCGACATACACACCTGCAAGCGCGGCATATTTTTTACCACTTGAAAATTACAACACAATATTACATCGCGAAATTTTTCGTTTCACCGTTCCCGAACATCCGCAAGCGGCAACATATGGTAAATTTTTAAATTCACCAGCATTTAGAAAAATTAGGGTTGAAAGTGGTGTGACGGGTTCGTTAGATATTCCATTTTACGGAACCGGTGACTGTGTTTTCACAACACACACCGCCTCGGGGTCATGTTCGGGATTTTGCTCAATTCGTTCAGTCGGTGCAGAAAACCCCGATATAACAAGGGCGGTATATGGCGGTATTCCTGTTAATTTAGCCGTTCAAATTCCAACAATCGGGGCAGGCATAAGCGGCGGAGACGCAATTAACGCAATGACTAGTGCTATCACGGCTCTCGCAGGTTTTGCCGCCGCTCCTGCCACGGGTGGCGCAACAATCCCCGCCGCTCTTTCGGGAACAGTTTCAACCTTAAAATCAGGGATTGAAATGCTTTCCGCCGCACCCTCTTGCGCCGGAGGCGTTGGCGACCCGTTTTCACTCTCAAATTTTGGAAGTGTCAACATATCATATATCCCCGTCACAGGGTTGGCAAATTCACAAAAGGGGAGACCCTTTAACGCTGTCGGCACTGTTTCAAATTACGCCGGTTTTTTAATGTTAGAAAATGTGAACCTTGCAACCAACGCCCGAGCCGATGAAAAATCCGAAATTGAATCCACTATGGAAAGGGGTTTTTATTATGAATAGTTTACCTGTGGGATATGATTATATATCACAGTACAACGCACAAATAAATCCGTCAACAACACATACAACTAATAATTACCAGTCAATATTTTATCGGCGGTATCTTATACAGGAACTTTTTAGTCTTTTTGATTTTAAAATTCCTGATACTTGGGATATTGATTACTTCCGTTATTCTCTGTTTTTGTGGGGATTTATTGTGATTTTTGATTCCGAAGAATACGGTGTTATTCCTCAGCAATGCGGAATCACCGGTTATGATTTATTTTACCGGCCGAAATTTGCCACCGTATGCAATCCACAATTAAGAAAAAATTATTATAATCTTGAGCTCAACAAAAACGCTGTCCTTGTTAAAGTCTCGCCGGATTATGGCGGTTTATGGGATATAATATCTCACTATGCCGACCTTATGAGCATTAACATACAGGCACTTGCCATGAATATGAATAATAGCAAGCTTGCATATGTATTCGGTGCTGAAAATAAAAACATGGCCGAAAGTTTAAAGAAAATGTTTGATGAGATAATGGCCGGAAATCTTGCTGTGTTTGTTGACAAGGCACTATACAATAAAAATACCGGCGATTTGTCGCTACAGCTTTTTAACCGTGACCTCCGAAGCACATATATAGCTAATGACATATTAGAAACAATGCGAAAAATAAAGGTTATGTTTTTTAATGATATAGGCGTTCCGAATGCTAACACAGAGAAAAAAGAACGGCTCATTACTGACGAAGTAAACGCCAACAACATTGAAACACAAACAAAATTTTCTTTGTGGTTAGATGAGATTAAAAGAGGATTTGAAAAGGCAAACAAGATGTTTAATCTTGACTTATCGGTCAATCCCTCTTTTGAAAGGAGTGAAAATTGTGTTAATAAGTCCCCTGACACTATATAGTTATAATAATCTTGTTTTCGACCGAATGAAGCCGTATATACCGACCGGTATTGAAGGCGATGATGTGATAAACAGTATTCTATTAAATACGGCAGAATTAGAAGTACTATACCCGAATCCCGAATCATTCATGAATTTTGTCGGTGTTTGGGCAAAAAGCAGGGCGAACGCTTGGCAGAGAGTTTATTCCGCCTTAACTGACGAATATTCGGCAATAGAAAACTACGACCGATATGAAGATATTTCCGACACATCACATGGTAACAGCTCCGATAATACAACTGATACAAGGCAAGGATTCACAACTGTCAACTCTTCCGATAGTATTACTTTCAACGAAGGAAACCGAGCAACAACCGAAAGTGTAACTGGTTTTAATTCCAACTCTTTCGCAAATAAAAGTAAAACTGAAACAACCCACGCAACCGATACCACCACCGGGACAAATGAATCATTAACCGAGGCGGCAAATAAAAATACAATCGGAAGAACCGCCGAAGAAGACAGAACGAACAGCAGGACAAGTCATATTCACGGAAATATCGGTGTGACTACTGCACAGAAAATGATTACCGAGGAAATTGAACTGCGGGCGAATAATGACATAACAAAATTTATTGTAGAAGATTTTAAAAGAAATTTCTGCATACTGGTCTATTGAAAGGAGTATAAAACATGGCAATTTTTGATAATTTTCCCTATACTAATTTCCACGAACTCAATGCCGACTGGATTATCGACGTAGTAAAAAATGTCGACCAAAGTCAAAAGGATATTGATAGCAAAATTCAAGCGGAAACCGACCGAGCAACGGCAAAGGAAAACGAAATTGAAACAAACCTAAATCACTTTACACAACAGCAAATACAAGAGAACACAGCTATTAACGAAAGAATCGTAGCAGAGACCGCAAGGGCGCAAAATGAAGAAGAAAAACTGCTCAAGCGTATCGGCTCGGAACAATCACGAGCCACCGCCGCCGAGACTGCAAACGCCGATGCTATCACCGAGGAAACTAACCAAAGAACTATGCAGGATGGTGTATTGCAAAGAGCAATCGGTCAGAATACATCAAAAATAAATATTATTAACACACATCTTGACACCTTGTTCTGTGGTCTTGATGTTGTTAATATTGATGTAACCGATGTGGATTATATTAAAATGCGGGCGGGTAAAACTGTGAAACTTAATGTTGCCAGCTTGCCGAGTGTACAAACCTATATCAAAGCTCCTACCGAGGAAGTAACCGAAATAAAGGAAGCCCGACTGATAATTGACCTTTACAATAGCGGAAAAGACGGTGTTCAGTTCGGAATAGAAGGATTTACCCGCAAAAGTTTTACAAGTGCTAATTATAGCCAGAGCAAAAACACATATGCAATATATAACGCCCGATATATCCCAGGTGAAGGTTGGGTATTATATAGAATTGATGTCATGTATCATATTTAAAAATAAAGCCGCTCATAAAAGGGCGGCTTTAACTTTACCATATACGGTATAATTTTGATATTCGGCTTTTCCTCTTAAAATTCTATAATAGAGATTAGGGAAATTCCGCATAAACTGTGCAATTCCCTTTTTATCTGTTGTAAAAATTGGAGGTGTGCCGCTTTTTCGCTCGTCAAAATATAAAACATTATCTATATCATAAAGCGTATAATCTCCAAAGGTTACAAGCGGCTTTGCGTGTGCTATGTTGCGGGGCTTTATTTTTATATTGGTATCAAAATTGAAATCGTTTTCAAGAGCCATTTTTTTGAATTCCTCGTTTGCTGTGGCTTTGTACAAGGCGGTTTTATTCTTCTTTTGTGATATTGGGCTATTTAGGTAGTTAATTAAAATTATGCCTCTTTCCGGCAATGTCACAAGGCTCTTTTTTTCTCTCGCCATTTTTTCCGCAATGTCTGTGACATTGAAAGCAGAGAACACGGGGTTGATAAAATCGTTTGAGTTAGACATAAATACGGCTCTCAATGGTGGCTGTGGGTTTTCCTCATCAATCTCACGGTTACGGTTTATAGTTTCGTAAGCGTTAAGTATTAAGCTTTCCTCGCCTTTTATCGCTCTATCGTTTTTCTCTCCGCTATATTCATCATATATCATTGTCTTTACATCTTCAAGGCCCGCTCCTCGAACATCTGCAAAGGTGGAAAGAGCGGCAATGTATGCTATTGGTTTACCATAAGGTTTTAGTTTGTTTTCTTTTTCTTCTCCATTATAAACTGCACCATAATTTTTTGCTATTCTTGCAGGGACATATGTTGTCAAGGCAATTTTATTTATGGTTTTAATTGGGGACAATTCAGGCATCATACACAAATCCGCTTGTTGTTGCTTTCGGCGCAAATATAAAAAGGTTTCGCCCCTTTTAAATTCGTCTAAAAGACCGGTTACGGTCTTGCCTATACCACGAGCGCCCCATATTAAAACAATGGGATATTGTGGTAAATGCCATATGTCGGTATTAGGATATCCGTTTTCATTATATAGTTTCATTGTTTCTCATCCTTTAATCTTTTGTCAATTTTAAATAATAAAGCTTTTGTAAATTCGGGGTCGTGCATTCCGTTTATGCCGTTAGCAAATAATTCCCGATATTCTTTGTGTTTTTTTATTTTTTGATTTATGGCCTTTTTAGATTTAATATTCTTGACATAATCAATACAAAGCAATTTCAAACAGGCGTTTTTTATTGGCTCGTACTCATCAAAACATTTGTTTTTAATTATTCCGTTATTAAATATTCTCGTTCGATTTGCTATGCGTTTCTGTTTGCAGAACATTTTTTAACCAGTCCTTTCAATAAAATATCATAATCGGAAGATATGCCGAGGGTGTATATATCCTCTAATATTGCCACATTATCTGTTATATGTATTTGTTCGCCGTTGACTTCTGTATAAAAATCTACATTGTCATTATATACAGATTGTGTGCCGCCGGCTTTTTTAAAGATAAAATCTGTCTTAAACGCATCGATTCCGCCGGCTTCTTCCAACTCCTCCGCCGCTTTTGTCTTGACGACTCCGGCAACCGTAACTTTTAATTTTCCCGCAAATTCACAAACATATTTCTTTGCGCCCCATGTCCGAAACTTATCTGCGGTTTTCTCTTGCTCATATACTCCTAAATATTGCGGCTTTCCGGCAGGTGTGTATGCAACGGTTTTATTTTGAATTGCAAGGCGCATTTTTTCTGCATTATATGCCGAAAAATCAAGCGGTTTTCTTGTTTTTACGCTGTCGGTATCTGCGTAAACAAAATCGTAACCGGCCAAATCAATGCCGTATTGTAGTTCTCTCCGTGCGTGCGCTGTAGTCCATACTCCCCACGCATAAGACAGACGGTTAAATTTATTGTATCTTTCGATGTCTTCTTTTTCTTCTTCCTCGGTAGTATATTCTTGGAAGAATTCACCATCTTTAAAAATAATGCCCGGATGTATTGGCATAGTTGCTGTCATACCGTAAATCGAATTTAATTTGTTTTTACTTTTCATGTATAAGAGCTCTTTACCTTTCACACCGTCCAATTCTGTTTTTTTCTTAAAATAATTGGTGACTTCATCAAGCATTGACTGCGGGAGTTTACCGTATTTGGAAATATACAGTTTCTCTATATGTTCGCTGTCCCATACATACATATTTTTCACTATATCATAATCAATATCGGTCAAAGCCCAAGCGGCTTTTTTAGCTTTTAGTACTCGTCCGTTGTCTTTAACTACTGATTCCGATATAATTGCCTTGTCGCTGGTTAAATAAGGGACCGGACAGTAATAGTCGGCGATTCGAATATCTGTAAATTGAACAATAAACAAACAAGCATATCCTTTTTGAACATATGTTTCAATATCCGATAAACCATAACAATTCGCCTTAATCCATTTACCCATAGGAAATAAGAAATTTTCTTGAACTTCGGGATAACTACTTTTTCTGTCGTAGCTGAAGACATTATCAATTATTTGACCAGTAAAAAATCTGTTAGCGTGAGTATTCCCGCCACGAAAAGCGAGCCGTAAAATCTGGTAGACATCATAATTTGGTAATGTCTTATTGAGTTTATAGAACGGCTCTTTTTCAAGGGCTTTTTTAACATCTCGCCGGACATAGCCGGTTGATGTCAATGGAATGGTATAAAGGTTGTCACCATCGTTTAACATCTCGATGTATAATGCCTCTACCAAGCCAATAACATCATTAAAAATGTACTCTTTTTCATAATCGGTTAATGGTGTGTTCGGTGTGCGTATCTTGTTATAATCGTAAATCTCGCCGCTCTTCTTTTGGTGTTTTGCGCCGAATTTGTCAAGGAAAACAGATAAAGACATATTAGAATGAAGATAACTACAACGAAATTCAAATGTGCCGGCTATTGTCACTTTTAAAACTTTTCTCGACTTAAGGGCGAAAATGTCGTCATTTGAAATATTGAAAACGCCTTTTAAAAATTGGAATTCAAAAGACAGATTATGCACATATACAACCAACGATTGCCCTTTTTTGTCAAGCTTTTCCTTTAAGCGATTTACAAATTCTTTGAAACTTTCCCATGTTCTGCCCATAAGATAATAAATTATATCCTGTTCAACAAAATAAAAAGCCATTTGCCAGGTGTACATATAAGCTTGTTTTATATCGGGCAAATTTGTAGTCTCAATGTCAAATGCAGATATAATATTTTTATATGTCTTTTTATTTCTCTTTTTCGCTTTACTTTGCGGCTCTGTTAAATCAAATAGAATATAAGGGAATGTTTCCACCGTTGTCTCGATATATTGAGTCATTATTATCGCCCTTTGTTTTTCTTTTTGTTTTTCTTTTTGTTTTTCTTTTTTATTTTTCTTAATGTATATACACCGTTAATTTTTCTAAAGTCTTTTTTAAAGTGTTCCGGCAATTCTTCAAAGGTTATTGTGCCCTTGTTTAACTGATACTCACGAAAATATCGTTCAAGAGCAAAAGGCCTTGTCTGTGATTCAGGGTCGGCCTTGTCCCATACTCGATACCATTGCGCCCGCTCCTGCTCTGTGGACTGTTCCTGAAATTTGAAAAAGTCGTTAATATTATCCTTGTTTACAAAATCCCAACCGGCTTCATTGAGACCCTCAACCGTTGCCTCAATATGCGCCCTCCTGCCGGTTACGGTGGAGCGGCGTATATCCGAAAGAAAACCGACATATTTATTGATTGACATGACGGCTTCATCGGGTGTCTCAATTTGTGTCCATGTTTTCATCATTCTAAATTTCTCAACCTGTTCTTTTGTGACAAAACCGGCTTTATATAAGCCCCTAAGCCGGTCAAGCGTTAATTTACGCAAGTTATTATGTGTTTCTTTTATTGTTTTTTCGGACAGTCTCGCAAGCTTTGCGGGTGTGTAGTCTTGAATGTCAAATGTGCGGATTTTACCTTGTGCAAGCTGTTCGGATAGGACTTGTCGGTTTGATTTGATTATCATTTTTCTTCACCTACCAATTCTTTTAAGAGATTATCAATATCATCAATAAAATTATCATAAGCATAAGACCACGAAACCGGCGAAACTTTTTCATTCCACTTATTTGCTATTATTTCTTTACAAAACGCTTGTAACTTCTCTGCAAACTCTTTGTATGCTTCGGATTTGATTTTCTCAATGGATGTAAATTTTGTGCAAGGGCCTTGGACACAATATTCGGTCATTTCGCCATCATACTCATAAACACACTTCGGACAGTCCTTTAACCTCTCAATCTCTGCCTTTAATTCCTCTGCCTTATCAAACAATGCATCTTTTTCGATAGTGAGGTTATGTATTGCCTCGGCAAGTCCTTTATTTTCGGCTTGTTGGCGGTTGATGAGGTTAAGAACTACGGCTGAAAATTCGCTATGGTATTTGTTAATCATTCCCTCTAACGCCTTTATAATTTCATTGTCTGTCATCGTTTTTCTTCCTTTTCATATTTTATCACTTCTACTGCGCGGTTAAAATCATCATCGTCTGAATCATCTTTTCTATTTTTACAAAACTGCTCTATCTCAAAGGAATGTTCTTTTACATACTCCTGACAATCTTTTAATTTTGGAAATTTATTGATTAGTAGCCCCGTAATACAATCGCTAATACACCAATTGTTTAACCGCTTATCATATCCGTAAAACCTTTCTCCGACACGCTCAACATAACCGTCTTTTATTTCTGCTCCTATTTTACCGTGTAATTTAATACGAATGCAAAACGAACATTTTGTTTTCATAGCTTTTATTTCCTTTCGTTTAGATGTTATCCCCATTATAACGGACAAGTCCGAAAACGTCTATTGACAAAATGCACAAAGATAAAATTATTTTTTGGTTATTGTGTACAAATGTTTTGTTGATAAAATAATGCAATGTTGAAAACT